>Ga0153916_10000016_pt1 | contig 113312 bp, 48 predicted proteins | sample Opewatmetagenome_FD_109642 | JGI IMG/M metagenome (GOLD analysis project Ga0153916, IMG submission 109642) | Freshwater wetland microbial communities from Ohio, USA - Open water 3 Core 3 Depth 4 metaG | ecosystem: Environmental > Aquatic > Freshwater > Wetlands | place: USA: Ohio, Lake Erie...
TTTTCTAGTGCTTTTACGCGGCCTTTTTTGGGTGCTTATTTTGGTTCTAGTGTTTTTTGTAGTGTTTCTAGTGCTGGTTCTGGTTTGGTTATGCCTTTGTTTATGCTTCCTCGTCCTCGTGCTGTTGGTTTTTGGTTTTCTTATGATTATTCTGTTACTTCTGTTGCTAATTTGTTTACTGGGCGAGGTTTTGTTGCTGGTGGTGTGCAGGGTGGTTTGTTGTTTGGTTTTATGGGTATTGGTTTGACTTATGCTGTTCCTGGTGTTACTCTTTATGGTTTTATTGGTTATTCTTTGTTTGCTGGTGTTACTGCTGAATATATGGAGTTTTATCCTCCTAATAGAGAACCTGTTATTTCTGAGGGGTCTCCTGAAAATGGTGCATTTGATGTTCCTGTTTCTCTTTCTATGTTGAGTTTTAGGATTGATGATGCTGATGGGGATTTGATGAGTTATTCTGTTACTACTGATCCTGATATTGGTTCAGGCCAAGGTCAGTTAAAGAAAAATGGTGTGTATAGTGTTCCGGTTAGTGGTTTGGTATGGGATAAAAAATATAGTTGGACTGTTGGAGTATCAGATGGAAATGTTTTGGTTGAGAAAAAATTTAGTTTTATTACTGTGGGTAGTCCTCCTTTTGATCCTTTTGATGAAGGATGGTCCTATCGGAAAAAAATTACTATTAATCATACCCAGGTTTTCGGAAATCTAGTTGATTTTCCTGTACTTGTCAGTGTTGTTGATGTTGATCTACGGGATAAAGCTCAGTTTGATGGTGATGATGTTTTGTTTATGGATGGTTCTGGGGTTGCGAATAAAATTTATCATGAGATCGAAAATTATGATAGTTCTTCTGGTGAGCTTGTTGTTTGGGTGAAAGTTCCAAGTCTTAGTAGTAGTCAAGATACAGAATTTTATATGTATTATGGTAATCCTAGTTGTAGCAATCAAGAATTCTCTGAAAAGGTGTGGGATTCTAATTATTGTGCTGTATGGCATTTAAATAATTTTTATGACAGTACCTTTAATAGTAACGATGGAACAAACCATGGCACAGATGATTGTTTAGGAAAAATTAGTTTTGCTAAAGATTTTGTTGGAACAAATAACGATTATATAGATGTTGGTGACATGCCTACACCATCAGATAATATTATAAGAACAGCTACTTTTGAAGCATGGATTAACCCAAGAGAACTGGCAAATACAGCCATCATTAATAAAATGGACAATGGCCGCGAACCAGACAGAAGAGGATACAATTTCCATCTTGAAAATTATAAAACGGAGTTTGGGGTCTGGCCTGGAACATGGTACCATGACGAAAGCAGAATTTCAGCAAAAACAAATGATAACATTATTTCTTACAATAATTGGCAATATATTGCAGCAACCGTTGATCTATCCAGAAAAAACATTGATTTATACTATAACGGGGAAGAAACGCCTAGTTCAATCTCTATATTGGGAACTCCTCCGACATATTTCTACGATATAGAGCTAAATGAATGGTTAGGAGCATACAGAGGTGAAGGTTTTTCAAGTTATTATGATGGGTTTATTGATGAAATAAGAATATCCAAGATATGCAGAAGTTCTTCATGGATTTCAACAGAATATAATAATCAGAACGATCCTTTTAATTTCCTTAGTTTTGGACCTGAGGAATCACCCCCATAAAAAATTATTTTTTTTATTAATTTTTTTAAAAAAGTATAGTTCTTATAAGTTTAAATAAGATAAAAAGATAAAGGGGGGTATGCTAGATCAAATTATTCACAATGGAATATTCTGGATTTTTGTTTTAGCATTTTATTCTTTATTTATATTTTTTATAACAAAAAGATTGTATGATTGGATGATAAAAAAAAATTTTAAACAAAATGTTGCTATCTACTATAACCGGAAATTTATCCATATTTTTGCAGGAGGTGTTATTGTTCTTGCTGTTCCATTTGTTTTTGATAATCCCTGGTATCCCTTGTTTTCTGGTTTGGTTTTAGCAATATTTATGTATATTGCTCATAAAACCGGTAGAATTCTTTATTGGTTTCAAACCAAAGATAACCTAAACGATGTTAGTTTTTGTTTTATGTGGGGACTTGCTATTTTTATTTTATGGTGGATTTTTGGAAACCCATGGATTGCTATTATACCTCCAGCATTTATTGCATTTGGCGATGGAATCACTGGTATCATTAGAAATATTGCTTTTAAGGAAAGGAAAAAACACATAATAGGTAACATCTATATGATGGGTGTTTGTATTCCCATTGGTTATTATTTTGCACTAGCAAGTAATCCTTCTATACCTTTATGGGGCGTAGTTGCTGCTGTTGTTGCTTCTTTATTTGAAAGATATGAATTTGGTATAATTGATGATAATATCTTGGTAACAGTTAGTGCAACAATTATTCTTTATATTGGCGGTATGTTAGGCCCAATACATTTTTAAGTAAAAAAACAAAAAATTTAATAAAAAAAAGAAAAGAAGAGCTCAGCTAAATTTTTTAGGCTGAAAAAAAATTAATATCTTCTCTTTTTGGAATAACATTCCTTGCAATAAATTGGCCTGCCTTCTTGTGGCTTGAATGGAACTTCGCATTCTTGTCCGCATTCAGAACAAGTCGCTTTATGCATCTCTCGCGGTCCAAAATCTCTTTTAAAACCGCCTTTATTAAAATCTCGCATGCTTTTTTTTACCTCTATATTTTTTTACATAAAAGAAAATTTCTTATTTTCTATTATGTAATAATTCAGGGTCAATATAACTGTATATAAAAATCTTCCCATTTACTTAAATATATAATATTTACTAATAATTAACAAACAATTTCAATGACTTTAATTTTAAAAATCAAGGTTTTTCCAGCTAGTGGATGATTTAAATCAATCGTAACAATATCTTCAGAAATACTATATATTTTAACAGGGGTCTGACGGCCATCTTGCATTACCATCATGAAATACATGCCTGGTTCTATTTCTTGATCAGAAGGAAAGTATTCCTTTGATATTTCTTTTAAAAATTCAGATTTATGTTCACCATAGGCATCCTCAGGGGATAAAATGATTTCTTTTTCTTCACCAATATTCATTCCTATTATTTCTTCTTCTAATTTTCTAAGTAACTGTCCTGAACCAACTTCAAACTCAAGAGGGCATCCTTTTAATGCTGAACTATCAAATACAGTTCCATCCTCTAACACACCTTCATATTCTAATCTTATTTTATCTCCTCTTTTAACAATACTCATACTTTGATCTCCTAACCACCTATCTGCATTAAACTATTGATTTATTCTTAATAAAAGAACAAAAAACAAAAATTTCATTATTAGTTAGAGTATGAAATCCCTATCTCCGTCCTTTTATAAAATGATAAATAACTTGTCAACTTAAATATCTTGTTATAAGTAAAACTTTTCAATTTTACAAACTTTTTTATTAGAGACAAAATATTTATATTGTTTATCATTCGGTTTTTCATGGATAAGAATTCAATTAAAAAACTTATAGAGGAAAACGATATCCAATGGATCCAACTACATTTTACAGATTTAATTGGCAGATTACGCGCTGTCCATATTCCTTCTAAACAGTTTATTAAAAATGTTTTAATCCAAGGTAGTGGTTTTGACGGTTCATCCGTAGGTATTGCAAGTGTTGAAAAATCAGATATGATTGCAATGCCAGATTCACAAACATTTCTTATCCTTCCTCATGAAAAAAATGAGGCTAGAGTAATTGCTAACATCCTTGATTCCTCAAAACAACCCTTTTTTGGTGACCCAAGGCGTATTCTTATAAAAGCTAAACAAGAAATGTTAAAGCAGGGTTTTGATGAAATTAGATTTTCTCCAGAAATAGAGTTCTATGTTCTTAATGATAGTGAAGAAGGTTGTTATGAAAGTAATGAAAAACATGGCTATTTTTCTCCGTCACCTCTTGATAATGTTAAGGCATTTCGTAAAACACTTTCTGAGATGGTGCTTAAAAGTGGATATGATGTTAAATACCATCATCATGAATCTGGTAAATACCAGCATGAGGTTGAAATTAATGCACTTGATGTACTTGATGCTGCTGATTATTGTATATATTTTAAGTATTTAACTAAGGAGATAGCAAGCCTCTATAAACTTGTTGCAACTTTTATGCCTAAACCATTTTCCAGTGATGCTGGAAGTGGCCTGCATGCACATATTGCATTTTACAAAAAGAAAGAAAACATATTTTATGATAAAAACGATCCTTACGAACTTAGTCAAACTGCGCGGTACTTTATTGGAGGTATACTTGAACATGCTAGGGGAATGGCAGCTATTGCAAACCCAACATTAAACTCTTATAAACGACTAATTCCCAATTTTGAGGCACCAATCTATATTGCTTGGGCACGATACAACAGAAGTAGTCTTATACGTATTCCTGCAAAGAAAAATATAGATGTTGAGATTAGAAATGCTGATCCAGCAGCAAATCCATATCTATTTTTTGCTGCAATACTTTATGCTGGTTTAGATGGAATTAAAAAGAAAATACAATATGAACCAACCGAAAAAAACATATATAAAATGAGTGAAGAATTTAAAAAGCTTGAAATTCAAAAATTACCAACAAATCTTTCAGAGGCTTTGGAGGAATTGGAGAAAGACGACGTTATTATTCGTGGTATAGGCAAAAAAACCGTTGAACTTTTTATTGAAAAGAAAAAGAAAGATTGGCAACAGTATATTGGAGAGATTACAGATCTTGAATATAAATTGTATTTCCATTGCTAATTTTTTATATTTATTTTAAATTATATAAATATAATTTAAAAAATTTATCCTATTATGAAAGATTTAGTATCAGTTATAACACTATTATTTGCAGTATCAAATGCCTCAATACAATAAGAAATATTTTTACCAGTTAAGAATTGCCCAAGTTCATAACCATATATAGGATCATTTGACTCATTTTTCAAAGGATCCTCTTCATGACGATCTTGAATAGGATTATCACCATATCTAAACATTTGCATAGATTCTGTATTGATACCGTCATCCCAGTACAAAACTATCTTTTGAATTGCAAAAGGACTGCCAGTAGTAACATTTGCATAAACAACAACATTACTTTCATTTGTAGGATTTTCAGGTTTATGATAAAAAGTATTGATAATTGGTGTCCATGAATGCCCACTTTCATTCAGTACAAAGGTTATATTATCATAAGAAACACAGCCTGAGGTATCAAAAGCTCTAGCGGAAATATTGTGATTACCTAAACTATAAGCACTTATATCCCAGTCTATTGTCCAAAATTCTGTGCCATTTGCTAAACTATATTCACCATCATCTAAACATACTTCAACTCTTTGGACAGCTTGGTTATCCATAGACTGTCCATAAATTACTATTTCTTCTGCTTCAACTATTTCTTTATCCATTGGTAAATCAATTTTAATTGTTGGAGGCGCCTTGTCAATTAATTTGATCTTTAATTGGTCTTTTGCACCCCCACATACTGCCTCAATTAAATAGTCATCAGGTGTAAACCCATTTGTGTCCCATTCATAATTCCATTCATAATTCACAATAGAAATCTCATGGGTTTCATTATTGATATAAAGCGTTATATTACTAGTAGCAACACCATTAAAAATTATTTTTTCACCAATAATTATAATAGGGTTATCAAAGATGCTTGTGTCGGGTTTTACAATTTGAATTTTATCATCAGTTATTAACATTTCAGCACTTATTGTAAAATTTAGAATCATATTACTTGTTCTACCATTATTTCTAAATATGAAATAATAGTTGTTTTGTGGTGCAGAAAAAGAAAGTTCACACTTACTATTACTTAAATAGTTATAGCATTTGTAACTAAAACCTTGGTTATATTTTTCAAAATTTTCTTCATCAACAATAAAAAAGTCAATTTCTCCTTCTTTTTCATAAATTACCTTATTTTGACTTGATAACAAAGTATTTTGAACTTGATAGGATTTTGTATTAAAAGAAACATCAAAAAAAACATCACCATTTGGCATTTTTATATTTGTATGTTTGTCTTTTATTGGAGGAAGAAATGGAATTAAAAAAACATATTGTTTATCTTTTGGGTTTTGTAAAAAGCGAATTGCATTGAATCTTGCGAAAGATAAAGGTTTTTTTATATTACCATATTGAATAATGAAAATGTAACTACGATTTTTACCAAGTTCAAATAAGCAATTTCCGTTTATATTGGTATAATTCCATATACAGTAAATTGGTCCATTTACAGAATCAGATATTTTGCTAATTCTTTCATTTATTTTTTCATACAATGTTTGAATAATTTTTATTTTAAAAAGTTCTGGAATAAAATCCCATATCTTTTGTGTTACCTCAAAAAACTTGTTTTTAATCCCTGTTATATCTTTAGGTCCCCGTACTGTCACTACAATTCTTGCCCCATCAACAGGGTTTAAACGCCTATCAAGTAATTTAAAACTAACACTAACTCTATCCTCAGGATGAATATAAGTTGGTGTTACCTCATAAATTGAGTTATCACCCTTTTTAGCAAACAAAGCAGACATATTCTTTCCCCAACCATATGCATAAACATCTGGTTCGTCAACAGCTCCTCCACCATCAGCCCACCAGTTATCATTCTCATGCCAACCTCGCTCATAAAACTCACGCCAAACATGATCCTCGCCAGAATCAAAAATACCAACAGATGGAATAAGTGCGGTTCTCTGCGCAGCAATAGCAATTTTTTGTAGTTCTCCACACCATCCATTATGTTCATGAGCAATAATATTTGCCTGACCTGGCCTGTCTCCATATGCTTGTTGGGTAACAGTTTTACCAACCCAATAACTAATTACCTCTATAGCAGTTGGATGATTAGTTAAACTCCAATTCCAAGTTCGGTATTTGTCTTGAAAATACGATTTGCAATCCCAGAGGTAATAAATATTTGATAATTTCTCCTTAAGAAGAGGATACCCAATGTCATTATGATTAAAGATATAATCTCTCCAAAACTCTCCATAAATATAATCAGGTTTTTCACTAGTTAGCTGAGGATGAACCACATACCAATAATAAATTTCAGGTAAATACTCAAATTCTTTTACAGTTTCATTTTCAATTACTCTATATTTAATTGTAGAATAATAATTACCACATCCATTGTCATAATCTGCAATATCAGCATATTTTATCCATTCATCATTTTCATAAAGAGTTAAAACATTATCCCTAATAATATCTGCACTGGGTACATTTCCAACAGGAGAACATGCTATAGAAAAAGCTATTTCGTCTACATATCTCAAACTACTTTCAATTATCAAATCTGCATAATTGTCCCCATCAATTGCTTGAAATTGTCTTGTCAGCTCACGCTGAATCCATTTCGGTGATTTAGCAATAGCATCTATGATTTTTTCAGATAAACCTGATGAAATAGAAGGAATATTTTCTTTTTCTAATGTTAAATTATTTTTTGAAAATTTAATAAAATAATCAGAACCAGGGGGTATCTCTATTTCCCTTGAAATTCTTCCAATGATCTTTTCATTTTCGCCTTCATAATTTTTTAAAGAAACTATAGAATAAGATATACAAGGGAAAATAAGAAAAATCGATAATAATATTACAAATATTCCTCTTGTAATACATTTTAATTTTTTATTGTATTTAATTTTGAATACCCCCATATTAAATAATATAATGATTATTATCAAAAAGGTATATAATAAATCTATTGGAGCAAAATCTAACACGTTTTGTTTCAATAACATATAATGTTTAATTTTTTTGTTGTAACTTTTAAACAAATTTTATGTAATAAAAATTGGTACTTACAGGTTTAAAATTTTAAAAAATTGGATAGTTTTTTGTAAAACAAAAAAACTAAAATGAAGTAAAAATATAAAATTATATACTTTATTAAATATTTTTCTGACAAAAGTGAATATTTGTATTTCTAAATTTTATTGAACATAATCAATATTAAATTAAATTAATTCCTATTTTGTTCAACTATTTTAAAAAAATTTTTTTATTCAATAATTTTTTAATATATTAATTATAGGTAATTAAAAAATATAATTGGAATAAGTGAAGATATGAAAAAAATATTCATTAAAATTATCAAAATCTCATTTATTAGCTTAAAAGGTAGTGATATTAATGATGGAATCTAAAAAAAATATATATATAATCAAAGCAACTGATACTGAGGTTGAGAACTTTTTTAAGGCAATGGAAATTCTTTGTAATATAAAAGATCTTAAAATTCAAAAAGTAGAGTACAAAGAATGTGACATACTTTCCAACCTTACAAATTATCAAAAAAAGATTCTTAATTTTGCCGCAAAGTTTGGATATTATGATTATCCCAGAAAAATAACAAGTGAAGAATTAGCTGAAAAAATTGGAATTAGTAAAGACATTATACTAGAGAATTTGCGTAAAGCCGAAAAACGTATAATTACAAAGACTCTTAATGGAAAATAGTTTAAAAATGATTGAGTTATTTCTCCGGGAATATTCCAATTTTCTAAAGGATAAATTTGTAAATAATCCTATAAAAGATAATGTATTAATAAAAAGTAGTTATTCTATAATAAAATAGGAGTGATGAGATATGAAAACTATTAACAAGTTTAAGAGTTTGGTTTTAATACTGATATTTATTTTATTTTTTTCAAGTTTATCTGGTTGTATTAATAATAAAAATAACGAAAATAAACCTGTTCGTGATTCTTTAATTATTGGTATTTTTGATAATATCTATGGTTTTCAACCATGGCTGGAAAGTTATGATACTAATACAATGAATATAAATATGAATATTTTTAATAGCTTGGTAGAATTTGACCAAATTTTTAGAACAAAACCAAAACTTGCTACTTCTTGGAATAATCCAAACAATGTAACTTGGAGGTTTTATTTAAGAGAGAATGTTAAATTCCATAATGGTTATCCTTTTACTTCTGAGGATGTTAAATATACAATTGATTATATAAAAGGAAATGAAACACATGTTTTAAGAGATTTATTAGTAACAGTAAAAGAGGTAAAAATTATTGATGTATACACAGTAGATATTATAACCGATGAACCTTGTCCTGTTCTTTTGAATAAACTTATTGATATTCCAATTGTATCTAAAAAATATCAAGAAGAAACTACTGAGAGGTGGCCAATAGGAACAGGAGCCTATAAACTAGTAAAATATGTACAAGACGATTATATTAAACTTGAGAGTTTTGATGATTACTGGGATCAACCTTTGGAAGTTAAAAATGTTACTTTTAAAATAATTAAGGATGAGGAAGAAATGAAAAATGCAAGTATTTCTGGTGAAATTGACATTGCTAGTCATTTGCTTCCTATGTATTATAGTGAAATTTTAAATTGTTCAGGAATTACAGTAGGAATTTGTACTCAACCAACGGTTATGTACTTTGGTTTTGATTTTAGAGAAAATAATAGTGCAGGTTTCAAGGATGAAAAAAATCCTTTATCAGATGTAAGAGTAAGAAAAGCTATTTATCAATCCATTAATGTAAGCTATATTATTGACAATGCCTTAAATGGCTCTGAATTTGCTGAACCTGCATCACAATTTGTTTCACCTTTGATTTTTGGTTATAACCCAAACATTGAGAGGCCAACTTATGATCCTGAAAATGCAAAAGAATTAATGAAAGAAGCTGGTTATGAAAACGGATTTGAACTAAGATTAGATTGTATAGAAGGTTTTTATACTAATAAAAAAATTTGTGAAATAGTTCAAAGTCAACTTTCTGATATTATAGATGTAAAACTTAATTTTTTGCCAATTGAGGATCATTATATGATGATGATGAGTAGAAATATGTCTTTTTATATTTCTGGCTGGCTTACAGGAACTGGTGATGGAGGAGAGATATTTGATTATTTACTTAGAACAGTTGATCAAGAAAAAGGTATTGGAACATATAACATAGGATGTTACTCAAATCCTGAAGTTGATAGTATTGGTGAGAACGTCTCTCATATTTTAAAACCTGATGATAGACTTTCCCTAATGCAAGATGGTTTTAAAATTGCAATGGATGATGTTGCTTTGATTCCTCTCTATATTCCTAAATGTGTAGTTGCTATAGCTGACTATATTGCTTGGGCGCCTAGACCAGATTTTATGACAAGGGTAGAAGAAATTAGTTTCAAATAATTAAAGAGGTTATATCAAATTGAAAAATGGAATAAAAAAATTCTATAATCTAAAAATAAAAATTATCTTACCTGTTTTTTTCATATTAATAATTGTATTTTTAACTAGTTCTTTAATAATAATTGATCGTGAATATAATTCTGCAAAGGATTCATTAATAGATAATGCTGAATCATATTCTAGTTTATCAGTCGCAACATTAATTAAAAATTACGAGACCCTTTATGAATCTGGTTTTTATCAATTTATACAAATTGTAGATGACCTATTGAGTCTAAATAAAAATGCTAATAAAATACAAATTCTAAATATAAACGGTAAAATTTTATTTGATACAAATGAATTATTTGAAAAAACAAAATATGATGAAATTACATATGGTGAGAGATATTTACAAGATCCAGATTTAATAAAAAGAATTATTTCATCTGAACCTTCAAACCAGTTTTTAGAAAAAGAGCAATTTTTTGATATTGTCCAACCTTATATAACTGAATTTGGCAGACATGATTATTCTATTAGATATATTTTTTCACTTTCTAGTTTAGAAGAAATGAAACAAGAAATGATTTTTACTATTTTTATTTCTTCAGGAATTTTTATAATTATTTCTTTTTTGCTGATTTTTTTTATTTTAAATCGTTTTATTACAGCGCCTATTGGTAAACTAATAAAAAGCGTCAGATCAATGGGAAAAGGAAATTTAGGAAATGAAATAATAGTAAATTCACAAGATGAAATTGGTGAATTAGCATCAGCATTTAACAAAATGAGAACTGATTTAAAAAAATCACAAGATAGTTTAAAAGAGTACAGTGAAAATCTTGAAAAACTTGTAACAAATAGAACCGAGGAGTTAGAAGATAAAACAGCAAATCTTGAAAAAATAAATAGGGATTTAATTCGCGCTAGAAAAGAACTTGATGCATTAAATAAGAACTTAGAAAAAAGAATAAAGGAAAGAACCAATGAAGTTGAACAACTCTTGAAGCAAAAAGATGAATTTATAAATCAATTAAGCCATGATTTAAAAAGCCCGCTAAATCCACTAACTATTCTCCTTCCTATACTTGAAAAACAAGAAACAGACCCTAAAAAAATAGAGATTTTTCAAGTTTTAAAAAGAAATGTAGAATACATGAGAAATATTGCAATTAAGACTCTTGAACTAGCTAAATTAAATTCTCCAAAAACAAAATTTTCTCTTGAAAAAATTGACTTAAAAGATGAAATACAAAGAATTATTCAAAATAAAAAAAATTTATTTGATAGTAAAAATTTAGAAATAAAAAATAATGTAATGAAAAAAATATTTGTAAAAGCTGATAAGTTAAGATTAGAAGAACTATTTTCTAACTTATTAGAAAATTCTGTAAAATATTCAAATGAGAAAGGTTTAATAATTTTAGATGCAAAAAAGGAACAAGGTTTTATAAAAATATCAATAAAAGACAATGGTATCGGAATGAAAAAAAACCAATTAAAACACGCATTTGAAGAATTCTATAAAGCAGATACATCGCGTCATGATTTCGAAAGTAGTGGATTGGGACTTTCTATATGTAAAAAAATTGTAGAAAGGCACAATGGAAAAATATGGATGGAAAGCGAGGGTTTAGGAAAAGGAGCAACTGTGTTTTTTGCATTACCATTATATAAAAATAAAGAATTAGAAAAATAATTCAATAAATAATATTAAAGGCTAAACTAATATATATAAAACTGAAGGTTTGAAATAAATGAAAAAAATAATGTTGGTTGATGATGAAAAAGATCAGATCTTTTCTATTAAAACTGGTTTTGAACAAGAATATCCAAATGAATACGAAATAATAGGTGTTGAAAGTGGAAAAAAATGTATCGAACTATTAGAAAAAAATGTAAAACCAGATCTTATTTTACTTGATATTATGATGCCTGAAATGGATGGTTGGGAGGTTTTTGATAAGATAAAAGCTAATCAAGCATGGAGAAAAATTCCTATTATTTTTTTAACAGCGCGTTCAGATGGTTTAGCAAAAAGCGCTGGTTCTATGATAGCAGATGATTATATTGAAAAACCTATTGATATACAAGAGTTGAAGATAAGAATTGATAATGTTTTAAAAAAAAGTTAAAAAAATAATTTATTTTTGTTCTGGTAGTAAATTTGTTTTATGAATTTTTGTTACATACAAATAATCATAGTTTGTAATATCATCTGGGAATTTACTTCTTAAATCATTCATTAGTTCATGGAAGTGTTCAAAGTTTAATGTGAAAATAGATAATTCTAAATCATAACCACCAACAGCTTTATGTATCTCCCAAATAAAAGGGATGTTACTTAAATATCGTATAATATCCTTTTTTTTATCGTAGTTTCTGAGTGATAAATTAACATTAAAAGGTTTAAAGCCAAGTTTATTTGTATTTATATTAATTGAATATCTTTGAATAATACCTGTGTTTATTAGTCTATTAATACGATTTATAATAGTTGTTGATGTTACATTGATTTCTTTTGCAATATCTATACTTGGGATCCTAGAATTTTTAGCTAATAAATATAGAATTTTATAATCAGTATCATCAATATCAATTATTTGAGTTGTGTATCTATATTCATATGCTTTTTCATCTGAAGGAGGTAATTCAGTAAATAATGTGGCATGTTTATATCCAAATTTTTCGTATAATTGTGAGAAAATAATTTCTTTTAAATAATACCTATAACGTTTTAATGTCTCCTCATAAAATGAAAAGAAATCATTTTGATTTTTAACTAGAACTGTAGCGGTAAAATCATATCTTCCTTTAGCAGAAGAAGCGCTCCATGTATTTTTGTAATTTTTAAAATAATCAATTATTTCTAATTCTTTTTCTGGGGATGCATATTGGAAAACAAGGTTTAGTCTATAAACAGAATATCCTAGTTTAAATACATCAATCATTGTGTTAAAATTTTCAATTACATTATCTTTTACAAGTTGATCTATACGGTATTTTACAACGGTTTTTGGTAAACCTACTTTTTTCCCTATTAAGGATAATGATTCTCTTGAATTTAAAAAAAGGTGGTAAAGTATTTTATGATCTTTGGAATCTAAATTTTTATTTTTCATATTACCTCAAACTATTACCTTTATTTTATTGTATTAATTCAAATTGAGAAGATAAAACTTTTGATTTTGTTCAAATAATTAATAATAACTTTTAACTTCAAAAAAAGTTTTCAAACATTATAAAAAAGAAATTAAGGAAGAAATATAAAAAAAATATTACCATTGGTTATGGTAGGAGTTATAGTCCTTAGTGGACTTGGAGCTGGTACAATAATAAAACCTATGGATACTTTTGGTTATGACTTGGTGATTATAACACCGAAAGAATTTTTATCAGCTGCTCAGAAACTCGCTGATCATAAAAATAGTATAAATGTAGATACTATCATTAAAACAACACAGGAAATCTACGATGAGTTTGATGGTCGTGACAACGCTGAACAAATAAAATATTATATAAAATATGCAATTGAAAACTATAGAGTAAAATATGTTTTACTATTTGAAGGTATGAAAGGTCAAAGTCTAAATTGGTATATACCTCTAAGATATGTTTTACTTGATGATTGTAGTAGTAAATACACGACTTTTTTCAGTGATTTATATTATTCAGATATTTCAAAAATATAGAAGAATTTGAAGACTGGGACAGTAATAACGATAATGTATTTGCTGAATGGGGTAAAGACAGTTTAGATCTACACCCAGATGTTTGTGTTGGTAGATTACCATGTAGAAACATAATGCAGGCAAATAATATTGTAAATAAAATAATAGAATACGAAAGCAGTACTTGTTGTCAATCATGGTTTAATAATCTAGTTGCAGTAGGAGGAGATTCTTTCCCAGATCAACCAGGTATTGAAGGCGAAGGAACTTGTGAAGTGGCTATTTCCTACATGGAAGGTTTTGAAATAAATAGATTGTACACATCCACTGGAACAATGAAATCATCAAATGATTTAATAAATGCTATAAATCAAGGATGTGGATTTGTAATTACAAGAGGTAGGGGGGCCAAGATAGAGTAAGAATGGTTAATCCAGATTCAACTGAAATAATAGTTCTTCAAAATAAACAAATTCCCAGATTAAAAAATAAGAATATGTATCCAGTTGTTGTCCTTACAGAATGTATACATGGTAAAATTGATGTATCAATATTAAACATTTTCAAGTTTATCAAAAAGGAACCAAATTATTTTAATCAAGATTGTATCTTTGAATGTATAGCCAGTAGACTGTTAAATAAATTCAATGGAGGAGCAATTGCGGTTTTAACTAATACAAATATTTGTTTTGGAAATGTTGGTGATTCTAACCACAATAATATAACAGATGATGCAGAAAGATACGGCGGTTTACTTGCAGTTGAATTCTTTAGATTATATGGTGAAGAACAAATGAGGACAATAGGTGAAATTCATAGTCAAACAATTGAGAATTATATTACAAATTTCCCAGTCTCGTCAAACAAAATTGATTGCAAAACTATACAAGATTGGATATTACTTGGTGACCCGAGCTTGAGGATAGGTTGATATTATTAAAACTGTGTATAAAAACAAAAAGAATATACAGAAAAACTCGTCAATGAAATTTAAAAAATTAAATATGCATATAGAGAATAATTGTTTGGAAAAACTTTGTGTTTATTGCTTATTGGATTGTAAAAAACACAGTAAATCTATAAACACATATACTTTAATAGAACAAATAGGAGTTTACAAGAATAATATTAACTATAATAATTAAGTAGACATATATTTAATTTATTTTTCTAAATATTTGTATATTTGTACAAATTCTGGTATAGCATAAAGGTTTTTTTTATTTTGTACAATTATTACAAAAAAAATTTTTTAAGTTCTTTAATGCTTCTTTTTTTTGAGGAAGTGATGAAATGAAAAAAATTTTTATAATAATTTTAGTAGGGATACTCCTAATAAGTGGAGTAAAAGCTATTGGTTCTACAGAAAAAGAAAATACAACAGGCATTTATTTATCAAAATCCTTTACATTTTCAACACCTAAAATTATACAAACTGGAGAATATGCTAAAATTCAATTATCTGAAACAGAATTTTTATTAAGAGATTCAGGAAAGCCATTATTACCTATGATAACTTATTCATTTGACTTACCATTTGGAGCTAAAAATATAGATGTGAAATTTACTCCATCTGTTGAATTTGAACTTGAACTAACACAAAAAATCATACCTACTCCTCAGATTGTTACAAATTCTTTAAAAACTGATAATGAACCTACAGATCTTATCGAAGACATTAGTGTTTATTCAAGTACAAATCGATATCCAATAAATTGGTATGATAAAAAAATAACCTGTGGATTAAAATCAAATAAAGAGCGAGTGACTCATATAATAATTTATATTTACCCTGTACAATATTCACCTGCACTAAACAAGGTCTATTATATAAAAGAAGCTTCAGTAGAAATAACTTATGATTCCCCTGATAAACCAATAACTTATGAAGATGAATATGATCTTGTAATTATTGCTCCTAAACAATTTTCTCGAATTTTAAATAAATTGGTTGATCATAAAAACAAGATAGGTACTAAGACATTTCTTAAAACAACTGAAGATATTTATGACCAATATAATGGTGTTGATAAACCTGAGCAAATAAAATATTTTATAAAAGATGCTATTGAAACCAACAACATAACATATGTTTTACTAGTGGGTGGTCTAAAATCATTATTTTATGCGAATGACAGAGAACATATTAATTATGGTAGTAAATATTGGCATGTCCCTGTTAGGTATACAAATATTATTAACTCAGGTGAGTTACATGATTTTGGGGCAATTTCTGATCTTTATTATGCAGATATTTACAAGGAAGGTGGTGAATTTGATGATTGGGATTCAAACAATGATGGAATAATTGCAAAGTGGAGTGGTTCAGTTGGAAGAGATGTTCTTGATTTTAATCCAGATGTATATGTTGGTAGACTTCCATGTGTAAATACAAATCAATTGAAAATTGTTGTAAATAAAATTATTCAATATGAAACCTCAACTCCAACAAGAGAATCATGGTATAATCGAATGGTTGGGATTTCTGGTAGGAGTTTTGAACTATATAATGGTCAACCTGATGGGGAATACTTAACGGATCTTGCTATGAGTTATGTAGATGATATCATTGATGAAGAGGTTAGAGTTTATGCCTCAAATGTTGGTACTGGTAAACCTATTCCAGAGTTAAAAGATGTAGCTGAGACTTTTACAAATGGCGCGCGCTTCATATATTTCGCAGGACACGGAAGTCCCCTTGTTTGGGTAACTCATCCAGCAAATACAACTGATGTCTGGATGCAGGTAATCTATGCAAAAGATATATGGCGTTTTTTCAATTCTAAAAAATTACCTGTTGTGGTTGTTGGGGGATGTCATGATGCCCAATTTAATATTACATTATATACAAGTTTAAAATCAAAGGATTTAGGAAATGGTAGATATTACTGGACGAGTGGTATGCCTGGAGTTGCTTGTTTTTGTTGGAGAATGATGATAATACCATGGGGTGGGGCGGTTTCAGTTGTTGGAGGAACAGGTTTAACAACTAGTTATGTCGGAAATCCAAACACTCTAAATAGTAAACTTGCCACAGATTTTTTCTATGAAATTGGTCAAGATGGAGCAGAAACCTTTGGCGCAGCGTTTGATGGTTCTATCCAAAAGTTCCTTGATGAAGATACTGTTGGTTTAGGTGAAGCACATGCTATTACAATTTGGAATGCATTAGGAGATCCGTCATTAAAAATTAACTAATCTTTTTCTTTTTTTTATTTTTGTATACAACTCAATTAAAGATAAGTATAATAGGAGAAAGCAAATTGTTTAATCTTTATTAAATACATTACAAATTTTAATTATACATCGAAACCTGACAACTTTTCATAAGTTTTTTATAACGGGCATGATCCTGTCGGGCAACCCCCACTATATCCAACCTTTGCAACAATTGGTTTGCCTGTACCCAGATAAAGTACTTGCTCTGGTTTGCTTCCATATCTGTAGATTGTTATACCTTTACATTTAAGCTTCCACGCAAGTAAATAAATTTTTCTTACATCATCAACAGAAGAATTTTTAAGTAAATTCACTGTTTTGCTAACAGCATTATCCACATGTTTTTGAAAAGCAGATTGCATCCTTACATGTAGCTCAGGTGCTATATCTAAGGAAGTGATAAATATTTTTTTTACGTCTTTTGGGAGATTAAAATTTTTTATATTCCCTGTTTTTGATATACTTTCTATTAAATCGTCTGAATAAAGATTTCGTTTAATTAATTCAATTTTGAATATCTCATTTATTTCTATGAGCTTTTTACCTTCCATAACCTCTCTTAAAAATACAAGAGCAAATAACGGTTCAATTCCTGAAGAGCATCCAGCGATTATGCTTATAGTACCTGTAGGTGCAATACTTGTACATGTTGCATTCCTCATAGCAGGATATTTTTTAGACCATATGCTACTTTTAAATGTTTTAAAAGATCCACGTTCTTTTCCAAGTTCTAATGATTTTTGCCTTGCTTCTTTTGCTATAAATGAAATTATCTTTTCACCAATACAAATTGCATCTTTGCTGTCATATGGGATTTTTAATTTAAATAAAAGATCAGCAAAACCCATTACACCTAAACCTATTTTCCGGTTTGCTTTTGTAAATTCTTCTATTTCCTTAAGAGGATACTTGTTTACATCGATTACATTGTCCAAGAAATGAATTGCCATCCTTGTTGTTTTTTGAATTTTCTGCCAATCTATCTCACCATTTTTAATCATTTTTACAAGATTAATACTTCCAAGGTTACACGATTCATATGGTAATAAAGGAACTTCACTACATGGATTTGTTGATTCGATAATTCCTAATTTTCGTAATGGATGCTTACGGTTTATCTCATCGATAAAAAGTATACCTGGATCCCCCGTTTCCCAAGCGTTTTTTACTATCAAATCAAAAAGATATTTTGCATTAATTTTTTTAGTTATTTTATTATTTCTTGGATTCTTTAGTAAAATTTCTTTATTAGTTAATACTTTTTTTATGAAATCATCTGTTGCAGCAATGGATATGTTGAAGTTTGTCAAACTTTTATCAGATTTTGCAAAAATAAACTCTTCTATATCTGGGTGTGTACAATGTAGAATTCCAATGTTTGCCCCTCGTCTTTTACCTCCTTGTTTAATAACATCTGTTGCACTATCATATATACGCATAAAAGAAACAGGGCCGCTTGCAATGCCTCTTGTACTTTTTACCATATCACCTTTTTGTCTAAGCCTACTGAAACTAAAACCAGTTCCTCCACCAGATTGTTGAATTAAAGCCATGTTTTTAAGAGTGGTAAATATACTCTCAATACTATCATCTATTGGTAATACAAAACAAGCAGATAATTGACCTAGTTCTGTACCAGTATTCATCAAAGTTGGTGAGTTTGGTAAAAACTCTAAATTTTTCATAGCATAGAAGAATTCTTCTTCAGTTTTTTTAGGGTTCTTCCCATATTTTTTATCTACTGAAGCAATTGTTTTAGCAACTCGTCTAAAAAGTTGAGTAGGAGTCTCAATTATTCTACCTTTGTCATCTTTCATTAAATAACGCTCTTCAAGGACTTTAAGCGCATTTACCCCTAGTTTTAGGTCATCTTTTATTTTAAAATATTGTTTAATCTCTCTAGCTAATCCTCGTGATCTTCTGTATAAAGAGTAAGCTTTGAAGAGTCTTTCATTATGTTTTTCAAGTGCTTCTTCAACAGTATCTTGTATTTGTTCAATATCTGGAATATTCTTGTAAAAAATAGAGGTTTTTGAATTAAGTATTTCAACTATTTCTTTAGTTAATTTCTCAGCAGTTTTTTTATCTTTGATATTAATTGCAATCATAGCTTTTTCAATTGCATTTGTTATTTTTTCTGCTTGAAAAGGAACTATTTCGCCAGTTCTTTTTCTTACCTGATTTATCATTGTATCGTAATAACATTATTTCTTTATAAAGGCTGTTCAACATTTCTTTTGTTTCTTTTAAAAAAATCTTTTTTTTTGCAAATATATCTTTTACAATTTTGTTTTGCATAAGTGATCCTATTCCTAGATATGATATTCAACTGATGGGATGGATTATTTAATTTTAATATTGATAGTTACATACAACATTAGCATAAAAAATTCAATATGGTTTTGAAAGAGGTACGGAGTTTATTATAGTTACTATAATTATATTCATATAATTATAATATTTATCAAACTAATATTTTTATATAGTAAACAATTGTTATGTTTTTTAAGGGTTTGAGTAAAACTATCTATAAAAGGGGTATTTGCATATGAAAAAAGCATTAAAGGTTGTATTAACTATTATTATTACTTTCTCAACAATATTCATTTATAATTTGAATGTTAAAACAACAGCTGTTAACAATTATATATCTATTAAAGATCCTAATGTAGTATATCAAGTAGAGGAAAACCAATTAAGACTTCTTGATGAACAAGATGGCCGTTTTATAACTAAATTGGAATGGTTCTCACCCAATGGTGAACTTCCTGGTACCTATGATGAATACTTGAGAGTCCATCCTATTAATTCTGCGGTTTTCTCAGAACAACAAGAGTATTATACTAACCTACAATCTAATGTTAATAAAATTTCGATTTTAGTTGATACGGTTTTATATTTTATGATAACCACCGGTCTCAATCAGTATATAGATGATTTAAATGCTGAGGGTTATTCTGTAACTGTTCAGAGAGTTACTGGAGGTTCACCTAATGAGATTAAAACATGGGTGATTGATCGTTATAATCAAGGGGATACGGGTTTTGTTTTTATTGGAAATATAACTGCTGCTTGGGCTGAAGTATCTGGTGATGTATTTCCTTGTGATTTATTTTATATGGATTTAGATGGGAATTGGGAGGATCGTGATAATGATGGTGATTATGAAATTCATACTACTGGTAATGGTGATATGGGGCCTGAGGTTTTTGTAGGTCGTATTTATGCTAATACTCTTACATATGATACTGAGTTCAATATGGTTAATGATTATCTGAGTAAGGTGCGTAAGTATCGTATTGGTGAGTTGACGCAACCCTGGCGTGGGCTTGAATATGTTGAGGAGGACTGGTATGATATGGATGTTTTTTTACGTCTTATCTATGGTAATGACGTGGTTCGTTACGACTCTGGTTATAATACCACAGCTGAGGATTATTTAGATCAGATGGAGCTTGGGCAGAATTTTGTCCAAGTTTGTGCTCATAGTTATTCCGGTGGCCATTATTTTGGTACTCGTCCAACTGAGTCAGTTAGTTATGCTAATGTTTATTTTTATTGTCCGAGTAACAGATCTGCTAAACTTTTATTAGGTTGTGATGATGGGATTAAGGTTTGGCTTAATTCTGTTAATATATATACTAATGATAGGTATGGTGGTTGGTCTCAGGATGCTTTTGAGGTTAATGTAACTCTGAATGAGGGATGGAACCAAATGTTATGTAAAGTTAGTCAGGGTGGTGGTGACTACATGTTTAGTGTTTGTTTTACTGATTTGAATTATAACACTTTTAATGATCTTAAATATCAGATCAACAACCCTGAAATCCATACAGGTGAAGCAGATTTTATTAGAAGTTGGTTACTCAATGGTTTCCATCAGGATAATCCAGATAATTTTTGGTATTATCTTACAACAAATTATTTAGGAATCAATGAAACAAGTATCAATCCATTGGAAGGTCAAGTTATGGGTGGAAAAACTTGGAATTGTTATAATTCTGAAAACCCATATATTAACTTAGGTGAGTACTGTAACAATGCTGACTATGGGGCTTGTTACGCATTTGTTCGGATTTATACTGAAACTTCCACATCATGTCAACTATGGATGGGATATGATGATGGCGCACGTGTCTGGCTTAATGGAGCTGAGGTCTTGTATGACAATCGGTATGGTGGTTTTGAGGCTGATATGACAAAGATAAATGTTACTTTATCAGCTGGTGAAAATAGACTTTTAGTAAAAATATCTGAATGGATGGGAGAACATGGTTTCAGCGCTCGTCTAAGTAACCCTGATGGTAGTGAAGTTGGAGGCATATCCTATGATCCAATACCTGTGCCTATTTCTCATATCGGCACGTGGCTTATCAATGGTCCATATTACAACTCTAACACGTCTACTAGATTAAGCACGGATTATCTTAATGGAGAGGCTGATGTAACACCTAGCGAGGGTGACCCTGCACCTTTTGGAATATGGGCACGAGGATTAGGCAATGGCTGTCCATTTAACCTTGGTAGTTACTTTGACCATGGTAATTGGGTTTTATCTCAAGATATTCAGAATCTTGATCCACCTGTTTTGTTCTATAACCTTTTTGCATGTGGACCTGGTCGTTTTACTGATGAAAATTATCTAGCTGGAGCATATATCTTTAATACAACGTATGGTTTGATTACTATTGCTTCCTCAAAAAGTGGTAGTATGCTTAACTTTGATGATTTTACGTTACCACTATCAGAAGGAAAGAGTTTAGGTGAGGCATTCCGTATATGGTTTGATGCACAAGCACCTTTTCAACTATGGGAGAAGGAATGGTATTATGGGATGGTGCTCTGTGGTGACCCGACTTTATATATTCTTAGGAATGGATATCCGGAAAAACCTGTGTTAGATGGTCCAACTAATGGTAAACCTAGGAAAGAGTATAAGTTTAGTATTGTAACAGCTGATCCTGATGCCGATGATGTTTATTATTATGTTGATTGGGGAGATGAAACCAACAGTAGCTGGATAGGCCCATATTCATCAGGTAAAGAAGTTATTATTGGTCATAGTTGGTCTAAAATCGGTGGATACTCTATTAAGGCTAGAGCAAAGGACACAAATGGTTTGGTTAGTCCATGGGCGGAAATTCCGGTTACTATACCAAGGAATAGATTATCATATAACACGCTGTTTTTACGATTTTTTGAAATATTCCCAAATACATTTCCGATATTAAGACATTTATTAATGACATAAAATAAAAAAAATTAACAATCTTTTTTTTTATTTTTTTGATAAAACCAATAAGTAGCATCTAATTAGTTTGATATAAAAGGCTAAAAAATGTAGTTTTATATTTTTATATTGTGAATTGTTTTAATATCAAATAAGTTTTTTTTAAATTGTTATAAATTGATACATAAACTATTAACATAAATTGCTAATTTTTAAAAACATGAAAATAAAAGATATGCCTTGGTTTAATAGACCTGGCGCAAGACTTAGGCGAAAAGGAGTTTTTTCTCTAAGTGACGCTGAGCTACTAGCAATAATTATTGGCAGAGGTGATAAAACCGAAAATGCTGTGGACCTATCAAACAGGGTTCTTGCTACTAATAATTTTGATAAAATTGCAGAGCTTTCATTATCAGAACTAGAAAAAGAGTTTAGAAATCCTGTTAAAGCTATGAAGATTAATGCTATGTTTGAGATTTTTAGACGCACTAATAAACTTATGAAAAAAGGTTTTAAAATGCAAATAAAAACTGCTTCTGATGTTTATCAATATTATGTTGATGAACTGCAGAATAAAACAAAGGAGTATTTCTATGCACTATTTCTTGATACAAAGAATAGAATACTAAAAGAAGAGTTGGTTTCCATTGGGACATTAAATGAGTCTTTGATTCATCCAAGGGAGTTATTTAATTCCGCTGTTCAAGCTAGTTGTAATTCGGTTATCATTGTTCATAATCATCCAAGTGGGGATTGTGTACCTAGTGATAGTGATAAAGAGGTAACAAAGGTGTTGGTTGAGGCTGGCGATATTATGGGAATTAAGGTATTGGATCATGTGATTATTGGAAAGGAAGGTTTTATGAGTTTAAAGGAAAGCGGAGTAATGTAGCTGTCTAATTATTTTTCATTGTTTAAAATTTTTTTCCAAAATGCTTTTCAACCTAATACAATGGGATTACTATCTCCTTTATTAATCAATTTCTTTTTATTTATATAATGTAAAATTGTATTATGATAAATATTTTCGATATTTTTAAATAAAACAACCTAATACTATAATAAAGGCGATATATTATGAACAAGAAAATACGAATAATGTGTATATGTATTTGTTTAGCCGCTGCAATGATATTAACTGTAATTCCAACACTTCTAGCGGAGAAAAACTTTTCATTTTATGAAAGAAAAATTTATACAGGCCCAAAAATTATATTTGATGACAAAGGTAATCCTGGAGAATACTTAAATGAGGGAAAAGGATCAAACGGAGGTAAAGGAAAACCACCAAGCCCGCCACAGGTTGACAAATGGGCTGTTATAATAGGAATTGCAGATTATCAGGGCGTAGGTAACGATCTTCTTTATCCTGATGATGATGCAATAGATATGTACAACTATCTGATTTCAAAGGGTTATCCCTCAAGTAACATTAAACTATTGACCAATAGGAAAGCCACTGCAAATAGTATTATAAGTGCAATTGATTGGATGAATACACAAGAAAAAAATGTAAATTCTGAATGTGTATTTTTCTACTCAGGCCATGGAGCAACATATGATGGATATAATGATGGAGATACGGAATATACAGATGAAGGAATAGTATCTTTCAATCTTTACATAATATTAGATGGTCAGTTGAGACAGAAATTCTCAACATTTACATCACAAAAAACAGTTTTTATTTTCGACAGCTGTTTCTCAGGAGGTATGGATGATTTAATTGGTGCTTATACACCAAATATATACAATGGTAGAGTTGTTGACACTGCATGTGCTGAGGATCAACTTTCATGGGATGGAGATTCAACTATGAAAAATGGTGTATTTACATATTACTACATGCAAGGTTTATACAATTACAACAATGCTGAGGATGCACAAGTATATGCAACTCCACTTGCACACGATGCTGTATTAGAGATGTATGGCGAAGACATGGATCCGCAAGAATATGATACATACACAGATAATTGGCAGTTTTAATATTAAAACCAATACAATACTACATATTTAGTTCAAAAATCGCTTTTTTTTCTAACAATTATTCTATTTTAAACAAGACAATTCATTGGAAATTATTATTTTATCTTAAATTATTAAGATTTATGACAAACATTTATATTGATAATAATATTTCCCTTCCTTCCTTGAAAAGGTGTATTTTATGGTAAATGCTAAAGATATATTAAATGAAGATTTTATAAAAATTGATGGAAACGAACCGTTTTCTAAGATACTTTCACTTTTTAAAGACACTGATGCAATTGTAATAACAGATAAGCAAAAGTACAAAGGAATGCTTTTAAAACGATGTCTAATGAAACCTAAAATCTCTCTTGAAACAAAAGTGCATACCGCGATAGCTCATACCCCGAAACTATCTTCTACCACACCAATTGAAGAAATTGCTCGTCTTATGATAGAAAATAACATTTATCATCTTCCTGTAATTGAAAACGAAACAGCAATTGGTATTGTTACTGCAGATGATGTTTTGAAGAAACTAACTGAACAAGGAATGGGATCGCAACCAATTAAAACCATCATGTGCACTCAGCCTTTTTCAATCAACCCTGAAGAAAATCTTGGTAAAGTCATCAATATGTTTCAGCAACAGGATATTCCTTATCTATCGGTTATAGAAAATACAAAAATCATCGGTACTATAACAATGGACGATATTATTGAATATGTTATGCATCCAGATGTAAAAATTAAAGGATGGACAGGACATGGCGATTTTGCTACAGAAAAAAAGAAAAAATTTGACTTACCAGTAAAAAGTATTATGAAAGAAGAACCGCTAATTATGTCACCAGATGCAACTATAAAAGAAGTTCATACACGTATGCATAAATTTAGACTTACCGGTATGCTCATTGGAAAAGAAAGCAATCTTCATGGTATTGTGACTCATAAAGAATTACTAGCGCCTTTTATTTCGTATCAAAAATCAGAAACCTTTGGTATTCAATTTCACAAAAATACAAAAAAAGTTGATGGATTTGATAAAGATCATGCAATTCATCTATTAAGAGAAGAATTCCTTAATCATTATGAAAAATTCCTTGAATTCGGATATTTACATGTTTCACTTGAGCAGCATAAAGAAACCAAAAACAAGTTGTATAGAGTAGTTTGTGAGATGAAACTTTCATCACAAAAAGGAGTCTTCTATGCATCTCATGAAGGATGGGGGCCGATGCAAGCAATGAAAAATACAGCACAGGCAGTTGAGCATCAAATAAGAAAAGCAAAGGGAATTTAATAAAATCATTTATTAAAAAATAACACTAAACCAATTTCTAAAATAAAAAAAATAAAAAGAAAGAGTGTTTTATTTTTCGTATCCACCTAATTTGAGGCTTGGATCACCGAAAAGCTGGTAAACTGTGACACAATGAGCAGCTGTAGCAGAAGGTATAGCGTCTTCTAGCACATACTTTCTTATAGAACCGCTATGCGCACTTCCAAGTGTTGTTGAGCCATTTTGGCCGATTTGGTCGAAGAAATTGGTCTCCAATTTTGCGCTAAGTTTATTAGGATTACCGCCACCAGGTCCGATTCCATAACCAGTACAACCAGTGGATGCAATACATCCTCCTTTTGGTAAAGCTAGTAACCACCAGCTGAAACATCGAGGAACTGGTATGCCCGATGTCCAATACCAGGTACCATTTATTACTAGGTTTTTAAGTATAGGAATTTTAGCCCATTTATAATTTCCAGATCGCAATGCTTTAATTATTGTCAAATTGAATAATGCATTATGGCATCCTCCGACTATAATAACTGGTAGTTTGTCCCCATTTTTTAGTTTTTTAAAATGACCAAAATTTAAACCGCCGATCCAATCTTTTGGATAAACACCATCTGCCCAAATAGTATTCCATGCTAAGGGGGAACCATGGCCCTGAAATAATATATATCCTGCTCCATCATTGATGGTTTTTATTATGTCGTTTGGTACTGGAACAAGTCCACCTGTTTTGTTATTTGTTGCATAAACCCTCACCTCGTTATCGATTAGATTATCCATGTAGCTAAATGATAAGTTACATAAATATTCTCCATCTGGTTGCCCAAGATAGTTAGCAGATGTTTTACCAGCTATACCAACCATAGTTGTAAACCATGGTTTATTTGTAGGTGGAGTCTTTTCATATTCAATGATTTTATTTATAACTATTTTAAGTTCAAAGGTTTTTACACATGGTATTCTACCATAATAAACATCTGGATTTAGGTCAAGTTTATCTTTTTTCAAACCAATCCATTCTGCAAAGATATCGTTGCCGTTTGAATCCCAGTCTTCAAACTCAGTTGTGTTAGTAGTCGTATTATATCTATACAAATCCCCGTAATAAAGATCAGAGATACAACCATGTCCTTCATCTTCGGGGATATTTGTGTATCTAACAGGAACCCACCAATCTTTACTGCCTTGGTTTACATCTTCTCTATCTCTAGCATTTATATATGATTTTAAACCACCAACAAGAAGTACATAAGTAATATTCCAATTTTCTTTAGCATATTTTATGAAGTATTTTATTTGCTCAGGTTTGTCCCTACCAGAAAATTCATTATAAATGCTTTCCGTTGTCTTCAGTATAGTGTTCATACCATATTTATTTTTATGATCGATAAGGGTATTGAGCACTGATGAAAACTTTTCAGGAGCTATTATAACCATGTCGTATGATTCAGGGTTATTTGTTGGTTGATATCCCAGATCATCATAATTGACAATAATCTCAACATCATTTACGTAGTACAACTTATTTATTGCTGGAGCATATCTTACTGGATAGAAAGTAACTGTTACAAAGATTGACGGTTGATTTATATTATTCAAACCACAAGTAATACTATAGGTATACCAAGCATCTGGGAAAAGCGCATCACTTTCATAAACTTCAGTATTTTCTTTTACTTGTGATTCTGAAACAATAGATGTACCAGTGAGTAGAATTGGTTCAGCAACTGGTATAATCTTCTTATTTATTGTCATTTCTTTTACATCTGAAAATGAACAAGTAACTCCTTTGATTTTTGCATTCCAAGAAAACATAAAAGAAGTTATATAAGTTGGTAACATTGGGTTACCAGTTTCAATTATTTCATTGTTCGATCCATCTAACTTTAATATGATATATCCATCTTTTTCCTCTATAAAAGGCTCTAAGAACGATATATTTTTACTTTGTAAATTACCTGTATTTTTATTATTTGACAAGTCAGCGGCTCCGACAAGTCCACTTAGGACTAATACTCCAACAATAACTAGTGGCAATAATATTTTCATTTTTTACCTCCATTTTTATTAATAAATATTATTTTCTTATTATTTATTTAAAATTATGTATGGGTAGATAGTGTTAAATAATTATTTATCAATTTATTGAACATAATTAAATTATAAAATAATTTAATAATTATTTTGTACAAACATATATCATGTTAATAAATAACAGATTTATTTAATAAAATAATTTAATATTATTTATTGAATTATTTTAGAGATTATTTTATTTTTTTATGGCGTATCAGTGACAATTAGTTCTTTAACAGGTGTTCCATCGCTCCAAAGCCCCATGAAACGCTGCTGTGGTGTATTATCAAGACAATACTCTTTGTTAATCCCGTAAAATGCATAATCAGTTAAAGCATCAAAAAGTTTCCAGGTTGAGAAATAGTCCATAGCATCAACTGTATCGGAGTTTAGTATGCAAACAGGCGCAATATGATCAGCAATTAGATCAGGCTCACCATATGTATCTGTAACTTGGATAACAAAATCTTTTTGGGAAAGAGGAACTTGAGTTGAATTGAAAAAAATTTCTTTTGCTGAATAGTTTCCAACAACTGTATCATTTTCACCAACAATTACAAGCATAAGAGTCTCGTTAGATATTTTGCCTAATTCAACAGGAGGTAAAATCGCAGGTTGAACAGGCATTATTGCTTTTGGTATAGGTAGATTAGCATCTTTTGCTTCAGCTGCCATATAGGCAGTAATACCTCCACCTAGAGAATGACCAACTATTGCAAACTTATCTAGTTCTGGATGAACATGATTTCCACTTTCTAGTTCTTCTATTGCATCCTTCACTGCTTGTAAAGCATTGGAATAGAAATTTTTAAAACCAAAGTATATACCAAATTGATATCTTGGATAAACAACAATATTTCCTTTTTTTACTATATGATAAATCCAGGCTTTGTAAAAATATGGAAATATAGCAGTCCACCCATGATTAAAAACAATTAAAGGAGCTGTTTCTGGTTTAGGATCATCTGGCTCAAAAATCCAGTATTGGTGTGCCCCCCATTTATATCTAGTTTTTATTACTCCATTGTGTACATAATCTGAACCACCGGGACCACTAGGTGGTTGATCTGGTGGGGTAGGATCATCCGCTCTTGCAATAAGAGATTCTGTAAACAGCATCATCAATAAACAGATTACAAATAATGTCAGTATTTGTTTTTTCATTTTACCTTCCTCTTATAATCCTAGAATATTTTAACACATTTAAATGTATTGCTTATATATATTAATAATTTTTAGAATTAAGAAAATTTACTATAACTATATTAATTCCGAAAGTAGATTTTAAGTTCGTAAAATTGACAAAAAACAATACCAAATCAACAAAACAATGCCTCATTTTTTTCAACAAAATCTACAAAAATCAGTAAATGCCAGAGTGCATCTGGCTGATAGTCCGTTAACCCACCAACATCATATATGAAGGCATCAAGGGTTATAATCATTTCGTAAAGAAAAATCTATGAACAAAGTGCAGGATGTCTTGTTAAAACCTTTATTTATCCACCAGACTCTGAAGAAGCAACTATTGAAGCTTTTTCAAGGAAAAACCAGTCAGCATAATCAGCAATGCTATTGAGGAGTTAACTTATCTGTTGGGAGTTAAATTTTCTAAGCAGAATAAAAAGAATTTACTTGAAAAAATACAAATGTAAACATACTGAATATTGGAAAAGTAGATGCTCTATTAAGTGTTGTTTAGATGATTGGATTGATGAGCCTTCGTCTCTAAATATAAGTTTTAGGTTGATGCCAAAATTTACAAAATAAGAAAGATAGATTTTAAACTATTGAGATTTTTTTTCCATTTGAATCTCATAATCTCCAATAGAAAGAGTAGACGTGATTTTACCATCTTCAAATTCAAATTTTATTTTATCAGATAAGTTATTATTAACTGTTGTACCACTTACAAGAACACTACCAATTATTAGCGTGCTTAAAATAAATCCAACAAGTATTTTTTTCATAAACATCCTCAAAAGATTAACAATTGTTATAGATTTAGGGTAAATAATGCTTTTTTGTTAGTATATTTCAATTAATTTATTCTGAATTAATATTTAAAAATTTGTTCTTAAATCTTTGATTGAAATATTTGTCTTTTGTCATAGTTTTTTTTAAAAAAAAGAAAAAGTTGTATTAGTTCAGTCCGAGTATAAACCTTAGTATTAGGAAAACATTTGGGAATCGATCTAAAAGTCTTAGTATAAACGTATTTGATCTAGCTCTCGGTGTCTTAAGAAATGCATCTATTTCACAGTAGTCAATTGAGTTGTCTAAGTTGATTATTTTTATTTTCCCAGTAAACTCCTTGTTTTTATCAGGTGGTGCGACAACTGATATATTTACTGTAACCCATGTTCCATCTGGTAAACCTGTTCCGCTTGCTGGTGTGAAAGTCCATGTGCCCCATGTTGGGTAAGAGTCAATTTTCCAGTTGAGTAGTGAGCCTGTTTCTCCGGCGTTTCCAACTTGGAAATCACCTGTAACTGTTGAGTCTGGTTTTATATTACTCCAATTTAGATCTCCATCACAAGTTAAATCTGCTATAAAAAGAGGTTCACAATCAAAAACAGTAATGCTGAAAGCATCAATACCTGCTTCCACTACAGATCCATCGTTAAGATCTGAGGCTTCGAAACGGACTTTTACCTGATCATTTGGTGTTACAAAATCTCCAATCATGAAACTTTTTTCTTTCCAACCAGATGTAGTAACAGGTCCGATTACTTCTACTAAATTCCAGTTTGCACCGTTGTTATTTGAGACATATACTTTGAATAAGTCATTGTTTGGATCATTACCAAAATTGTTTGTATACCATAGAACATAGTCAACTTTCGCATTATCAGTTCCACTCAGATCAATAGTAGGTGAGATCAACCATGTGATTCCGCCGTCTATATCAGAGTCACCATATTCATTATCTGTAAGGTAACATTTTCCTGATCCATCGTAATCTGTCGGAGGATCACCTCTTTCGCCACCACCAACAGGAGTACCACGTTCCCAAGCACCTGTGGTAAGATATGGATCATTTTCTACAGTCCAACCGAGGTCATTTTCAAAATCATCTGATATTTTGACCTCGATACCATAGGCAAAGACAGTAGTAAATACATCGTTTGGAGCTCCATTGGGCCATAGCTGGATTTGCCCATTTGTTGTTTCAGCTGAGAAGTAGTAAGATAATTGATTCTGGCATACTCCTCCTGGAAAAACAGCATCATAGACATTTGGTTCGATCTCTACCATTGGGATTTCATTCCAACCCGAGCCATTATTTATGTGCAATATCCCAGTATTAGGTTCTGGTTCACCAGTTACACCATTTACAATTACTCTTACAGTAGTTCCTCCAGCGGGTGAGATTATTTCAGGTAGTCCATTTGGAAATTCAAAAGAAAGAAGTGCTAGATCAGGTGCATCCATGTTGTGTGCACCGAAACCAGTTGCAATTTCCCAATAATGAGGTGTACCGTCGTATATATTGCCATTATCATCATCTAAAGTCAAATAATCTATGGTAATACTTGGAGTTATCGTTTCACCAGTATGTAAAAGCATAGCATTTACTGCTAGATTGCTGATAATATCAAGGTAACTTGAAGGATTTGTAATTTCTAGTTCATTGCGGGTATCCCATACACAACCGGAAAGTAGCTGTCCGCAGTAATGGATTTCACCACTACATGGGTATTGTATATCATTATCAGCGTTTCTAAGAGGAGTATTACAGTCACCATAGAAACCATATGCTACCCCTGAATCATCAGTAATCAGTACACCCATTACATCACCCATTCCCTCACCATATTGTCCTTGTCCACTACCAGCCATCGATACTAAATGATGGCCATATTCGTGGTGTATAACAGTTGAAAAAGCAGTGTTTGGACATCCACCTCCGGATCTGAAAAAATTTATTGAGCTATAATCGTAATAAGCATTACAATAATCATTAATATTAACATTAACTGGGAACTCATTTTGTTGTAGACCAGGATAACTTGGATTATAAGTAAGTGTGAAATCACGGACGATATTGGCTTGTAGATAACCATTGACCTCAGCTCGTTTGTATTCATCATTGTTTAGATCGTTATGCATAAAATTAGCTGGACCTGGTGGGGTTACAGATAAGGATAATACTGTACTTGCTCCCGCTTGGTTAAAAACCCTAAACCATTGACCCCAAAGCCGTGATTCAACAGTCACAGGAGAAGAACCCGAGTTAGGAATTGTGAAATTCCCATCCTCATCAGTATATGCAACTGTACTGTCAATGTTTACACGAGCCCATTGTAAAGGTTCAGGTAATTCATCTCCACAGATATCAGCACCTTTACCTTGCGTTGCTTTACCTTGCACATTACCATAAACATCTACGTTAACGATAAGATTCTCAATGTATAGTATATCTCCAGTTTCTGCATCAGTTAAAAATAAGTATTTCTGAGGAGAGTTGCCACTATTTTTATAATCATTATCCCCAATAAAACAATATGCTAATGTAGGCTGAACGACCATATCATTTATGCCCGCCCATATTACCAATTCTGGTTGTGTAAAATGAAACAAATCTGGGGATACTATCAAAACATTATTAATTCCTTTTTCAGGGTTTAATTTACTTGGTTCAGTCTCTGGTGTAAACCCACCTAAGTCCCGTAGATCTGCAGAAACTAAAACAAGTGGATATCCGTGTTCGTTTCTCACCAATAGAATAATTCGTGATCTGAATACACGGATATCTTGGTTGTATTGTAAATAGTTGATACCTATAAATTTATATTCGCCAGTATCACGGTTATACATAATTGGTTGAAGATATCGGTCTCCTAAGTCATCTGGTTCTATACCAAAAAGATTAGCATTAGCCTGAAGAAAATTATCTGCGCTCTCTTCAGGGCTTTCACCTGAAGAAAAAGCCTCACCATAGAGACGTTTAATCTGACCATCATGTTTGTATGCACTTACATGAGCTGTAGTGCCACTTATCTGAATCGGAGTGTATTCTTCATATGGTAATTCATTATATTCATTCTCAAAGTTCGAGTTATATATCTTATATGCTAGTGAAAAATCATCCAAGGCGTTGGTATTGACAAGTTCGTAAACAATGTAGTTGCGTCCTCTAAGTATTTCGGATGCTTGAGTTCTAAGTGCACTTTTTTCTGAATAAACAATTAGATATTCATAATCCTTAAACATACGATCTGTACAGCTTCCACATTCAAGATCAGATAATGTAACTGGTATAACTCCGTTAAATTTACTAGAAATATAACTATCCTGTATATCTAATAAAATAGCTTTTTGAGCTCTAATCATTTCTTGAGCTTGCTCAAAAGAAATTAAAAATTCAGAACTATAAACTGTCAATGTTTGTTGTTTTTCATTTTCTGTTGTTTTACTAATACCTGGTGCGTTACTTGCTCCAAAGGCACTTATAACAAATATAATTATTATTCCTAATACTAACCCTCTTTTATAAAAAATATTCTTCATTTTTTTCTACCTCCCAATAAATATAAAATTATAATATTATAACCTAATTTAAACTTTCCTTAAGATTCGATACTTAAAACATCTATCACAAATAACAGGTTTTTTACACCTATTTGATTTCAAAAAAATATTAAAAATAAAAAGAAAAAAAGATAGATTTAAGGTTCATTTTATAGTATTAGTAGGAATCTGAGTATTTGAAATACATTTGGGAATCGCTCAAATAGTTGTTGTAGCAAATTGTTGATTGATTTAGGCTTGGGCATGGTAACTTTTAGTGTAGTCCAGTCACTTTCTGCACCAAGTATATCTTTAGCTTTTACATTTATTGTAAATGTACCTTTTTCATTCCAAGTATGATTTACAGTAACTTCTTCACCTGATGGATAAGGACCATAGGTATGGGTCTCATTGCTGCAACCACCCCAATTAACAATATAATAAACATCATCACCATATGGATTTGTTGACACAAATTTATAATCATATGTTATCCCTACTTTTCCTTTTGTTGGGCCATCAATAGTTGGAATAGTTGGAGGTTGATTTTCACCTTCAAATTTTATTACCCAAACATCTATGTCTTCTTCTAGGTAATTACCAGTATATCCACTAACTATGTATGAGCCGTCGGATGTTTGAATTCCATAGTAACCAACGTCTTCTGCACCGTTATTGTCAAAGATATTATGCCATTCTTCATTACCATTGCTGTCAGTCTTTATTGTATAAATATCAGGTTGTGAGTAACCCCAACCATATAAACCAGTAATAAAAAATCCGTTATCATTTGTCTGTTGGACGCACCAGCCTTCATCATAATCGCTTCCACCAAAAGTCTTATTCCACAATTCATTACCACTGGCATCAGTTTTTATTAACCATATATCACCGCCTCCAACACCATATGAATAAGTATAACCTGTTATAATGTATCCATTGTCTGAGGTCTTCTGAATACTTCGTCCTTCATCAAAATCGATTCCTCCGAAGGTTTTACTCCACTCTTCATTTCCATTGCTATCTGTTTTTATAAGCCAGACATCAGTAGTACCATCTGTATTATAAGAATCTGAAAAACCAACAATAATGTATCCTCCATCAGATGATATTTTAACGCAATTTCCTCCGTCGTAACCAGTTCCTCCAAAGGTCTCATTCCACTGTTCATTACCGTCTGAATCAATCTTTATCAACCAAATATTTTGACTTCCGTCACCAAAAGATCCCGTCTCTCCTGTAATTATATATCCACCGTCTGAGGTTTGCTCAACACTTCTACCGACATCAAAACTATCAGGCTCACCAAAAATACGCGTCCATACTATATCACCATTAGAATCGATCTTTGCTAAATAAAGATCCATGTTTTGAGGTATGCCTGAATATCCTGCTATTACATAACCACCATCATAGGTTTGTTTTATACTCTGGGCAACATTTTCCCTATCATAAGTTCCATATGTTTTATACCATTCTTCGTTGCCTGAGGCATCTATCTTAAACAGATAGAAATAACAATACCACAACGACCAGGCATTTCTTCCATAGGTTCCAGATATGATATATCCTCCGTCAGAGGTTTGTTGGATACAGTTACCCCAATCAATCATATCTCCACCATATGTTTTTGACCATCTATTAAGCGTTTTATATGGAATTGTGTTTTTATTATCAATTTTAGTCCCTGTTACTGCAAAAACAGTAACGAACAAAACCAGCATACTTATACATATTACTATAGGTTTTTTCATATCCATACTATCCAACCTCAACTTGAATATAACTATTGAAATTTATATATCGTCGGAAAATGTTCGGAAAAAACCGAATAAAAGATTAGTTTTTACAGGAGAAAAACATAATTTTTGTAACAAAATATTAATTTTAATATGGAAAAGAGCTTTGAACCTAATATTAATTTAATTAATGTTTTAATCTCTATGTGAGTAATATTGTTAGGGGTTAAAATCCTCTGACTAATTTTTTTCAATGCTAAAAATTTACGATGGACTAATTATTAAGTGCGATGTGCTAATGTAACAATAATCGAACATTGCGCTTTCTTCACGATTTTACGTTCCGCTTTTTTAAGAAAACCATATTTTTTCTCAGACCAATCGCCCTCCATTATTATCATATCGATTTTTCGTTCTTCAACAAAATGTGCAGTTCCTCGGCTAATATCTTGCACAAATAAAGTAAGAGGAGTTATATATCGCTTGATAGCCTGAATAGAAGAATGTCTTAGAATAGAAAACTCTCTACTCTTAATAATCATTGACTTAGGATAATAACGTGAATAGAGTTGAACAGTTGGTGGGAATTCCGTCACCTTAGCAGCTATAATATCTACATCCGGGATCGCGGAATGAGCAGTTAGTAATGCAGTTAAATTAAAAGGCTCTTCATGAAATTCATGGAGAACTGGTATAAGAATTCTGAAAGGTGGATGATGCGGTTCAATATGTTTTGTAGGGCTGCTTATAAGAATTATCTTTTTGTCGGGATACTTCTCAATCCATTTTATGAATTGAGTAGTATGCCAGCCTCCATAAAAAACAGATCGTGGAACAGAAATGATAATTGTCCCTGCCTGGGTTTTATCAACAGTTTCTTTAACACTACTTTCAATTGTTTGTGGTGCACGGACATCAATATATTGGCAAGGAATACCTGATTCCTCTGCAGTGTCTCTTAGAGAGCGTTCAATATTATATTCCAAAGAAGTTTTTAATTGTTCATTTAAAATCCTCAAAACAATAAGACGTGATCCATTGTTACGGGCAAGATTCATAGAAATGACTGCGATATTTTCTTCTCCGGGTTGAGAAGTAAGAGACAAAATGATTGGGTTATTACGTTCGATAAATTGAGGGAATGATGGTACTTTTTTTTCTACAGGTATCTCAAACTCTCCTGAAATGGAAGGCGCAATACGGTGAATGGGAACGATCGTCGCAGGAAGGAAATATTTCCGCAAAAGTAGTTTTCGTAATTCTTCAAAAAGTATGACAAGAGGAACAATAGAATACAATAACAACCACTCTAACGGATGTAAAGAGATCATATTGAAAACAGGACCAAAGAACGGTATGTAGACCACAGCGAATAATATCAGTATTTCAACAAGGATAGCTATTAAGAGCCATTTATTGTGACGCAGACTCACTGAAAACGTTGACTTAATATTTGTCCTGGTTGCGATAAGCATACCAAGTTGTCCTGCCATAATACCGACTATCACCATCGTTGTGCCTTTTAGATACACAGCGTTATCTGTTATAGATGATTGACCGATACTCCAACCGGTTTGAGACCAAGCATAAAAACACCAGACTAATGCAAAAGAACCTATGAATAAACCAATATATCCTGATCTGGCTAATGACTTGATGTTGAACAAACGATTTTCTTTTTTACGCGGTGGGCGCTCCATGATTCCAGGTTCTGGGGGTTCAAGGGTTAGCGCTAATGAAGGTGGTATATCCAACACGAGATCTATAAGAAGAATTCCGACGATTGCAAGTGGTAATGGTGTTTGAAGAAGAACAAACGCTATGAAGGTTGCAAGTTCCGCCCAGTTATGTGTAAATACATAGACATTGAATTTCTGAAGATTATCAAAGACGGAACGTCCTTCTTCGATCCCATTTACAATAGAAGCGAAATTATCATCCATCAGAATCATATCCGCTGATTCGCGTGCGACATCTGTTCCAGTAATTCCCATGGCAATTCCGATATCTGCTTCAAGTAATGCTGGTGCATCATTTGCACCATCTCCCGTGACTGCTACTGTTTCTCCTTTGGATTTTAAGATACGAACAATCCGCAATTTTTGTTCTGGGGTAATGCGGGCAAAAACGATATCCGGAATATACAGAAGTTTATTGAGTTCGTCATCAGACATATCTGCAAGTTTGTATCCTGTTGTAACCACATAAGATTTTGATGTAATAATACCGACTTTTCGCGCAATAGCTTCAGCAGTAAGTTCATGATCCCCTGTCATCATAATAATACGAATGCCGGCATTTTGGGCTTTTTGAACTGCATTTGGAACATCGTGGCGGGGTGGATCATAAATCGCGACAAGCCCGATAAAAGTAAGTGTATTTTCTACAGACTTAGCGTCGAAATTTTCTTGATTGTTGGGAAGATCTCTTATGGCAAGAGCTAATACGCGGTATGCTTGTCGTGCAAGGTTATCAATCTCGGTTCGGATTTGATTTGATAGTTCTTTTGTTAAGGGGATAGTTTGTTTATTCCAATAAACTAAATTACATTTTGAAAGTATTTCATTACCCGCTCCTTTCGTATATGCGGTTAACTTTCCATCAGTTCCTTTATGGATACTTGTCATCATTTTTCGTGTTGATTCAAAGGGAATCATCCCCACTCGTGGGTTTTGTATAAGTTCCTGTTTATATTGGATTCCGGCTTTTGCTGCAAAGACTAATAAGGCTGCATCTGTTGAGTCACCAAATGCTGTCCATCGTGATTTTCTTCGGTCAAGAGGTGGAACCAATGTTGCTTTATTATCAAGAGCTGCAACCTGACATAATTTGTAGAGATCTTCTCGATTAGAAAAATTGACATTGTTGCCTTCTAAAAAAATAGAACCTTCAGGCTCGTATCCTTCACCAGTAACATCGAAGATGTGCCCGCCAATCCATATTTTCCGAACGGTCATCTGACCTGTCGTGATTGTGCCGGTTTTATCACTACAGATAACTGTTGCAGAACCGAGTGTCTCAACAGAAGCTAGGCGCTTTACGATAACATTTCGTTTAGCCATTGCAAGACTGCTAATAGCAAGTGAAAGAGTGATTGTAATCTGTAAACCTTCAGGAACAAGCGAAATCATGACACCGATCATGAACAAAATACTTTCAGATAGTTGCAAATGGAGGAAAAAAAGAACGATACTGAGAAAGAGAACACCAACTCCTACAGCTGCACCGAAATTCAGCTTTGCGGTATAATCAATTTCTCGTTGGAGTGGGCTTGGCGGTTCTTCAATGGTTTGAGCAATGGTTACGATTTTGCCAAACTGAGTATTTGATGCTGTGGCAAAGACAAGTGCAGTCGCTGAACCTGATGCAACGGTCGTTCCAGCGAATACGATGTTTGAACATTCTATGATTTGATTTTTCGTTGAGGCTGTGTTTATATCTGGGGCTCGTGGTTGTGGTTCGGATTCACCGGTTAGGGTTGAATTGTCGACTGAGAATTCGTAGCTACTTAGTATCCTTGCATCAGCTGGAACTTTATCTCCTTCTTCTAAGGATATAATATCCCCAGGAACAATATTTTTAATGGGGATCTGCTTGGTCTGACCATCTCGTATTACTCTTGCATTCATGGGAACGAGGTCACGAATTGCTTCAACAGCTCGCTCCGCACGATGTTCTTGAAAGAGGTTAAACAGAACGCTGATAATTACGACACCTAAGATTGCGATCCCCATCTGGATTGAGCCCATATCATTGGCTGACCATCCTGTGATGAATGAAAGTAAAGCAGCAATAAGAAGTAGGACGTTGAAAAGATTTTTGAACTGGGTGATCAGTTTCCGGTAGAGACGATGTTTCTTCTTCTCAGGAAGAATATTATATCCATATTGTTTGAGTCGTTCATCAGCCTCATTAGTAGAAAGTCCTGCGGAATTGGTTTTTAAACTATCATAAAGTTGCTCGAAGGAGCAGCTAACCCATTTCTTAATATCGGGATCACATGGAATATTTTCCATTTTTTAATGTCGCCTTCTAAGACTATGGGTAGTCTACTATTGTCATTCAGGCTACCGATCATTCAGCCCGCATAATAAGAACTTGAATATCAACATTTTGGTTTTAAATATCCTCGAATCCTAAAAAACCTATTATATTTAAAAATACACTGAAAACACTTTATCCTCAAATAAAACACTTATATTGCTATTATTTTTCTATGTTATAATCAACTATTTGATTAAACGGTGCATCTTTATTTTTATCAATCACTTATACTCCTATTCGATTCTTTGTTGTTTTAATATATTAGAACTTTATTTGTATTTTATCCATCTTATCTTATTTAAAAATTTTCAATCCTTGCTTTATAAACCAATTTTTTAATTTTTTCGGAAGATTGTATGTATCTTCATCATCTTCCAACAGGTGACCATGGAAAACATATGTATCTTCATCATTTTCTCCTAACCACTGGTATGCATGAACGTTTTCATTATAAAACTTTAATTTGTAACCAGATATGGCAAGAGCAAGTGCAATTTGATCTTTTTGGTAATTATATGGATTAACATGTGGTAAATCCAGGTTCATATATTCTATACATTTATCCATTATTTTTTTGTGGACATTGTTTTTAAAAACCATAAATCCTTTGTTTGGCATAGGTATTGGTGTTTTGTTGTTTTTTTCAAATAAATTTTCCCATTTTAGTTTGTCGATGTTTTTCCATTGAGTTGCTACTCTGAAAGCAACATCAAAATCATCATTGAATAATTCCTTAAGGTCTTTTTTAATAATTGTATCACAATCTAAAATGCATACGTTAGTAGTTGATATCTTCCCAAGATGCCCTATGATTTCACCATATCGTGATTTTGGTAATCCTCGCTTTAATTTAAACGGCGGAATTATATTATCTACATATTCTACAATGGCATAATTAGTAAAATTATTGTAATTTTGTTTTGAACATGGTGGTGTATAAAAAACAACAATATTATCTCTATTAACGAAACGATTCAATGATTTTAGTGAATCCACTAACTCCTTGGCCATATTTCCTTTATCGCTTACAGAATAGGCAATCATAAAATCATTTTTATTTGGAATGTCTTATCCCCCTTATTATTTTAATATTCAATAGAAATTTTATATTAAAATGTTTCCTAGAATTAAGATACTGTTAACTTAAAGGCATTAAAGATTTATTGTTTTGAAATCTTTGATTCGTCATTTCCTTAATTAAATAATATCTTACAACATTTTCTTATATAGCAAATAGTTACAAAATTGATGACAGACTGGAAATCTTTTTTAAAAAAAGATGTTATCAACTGGTTGCTAGAGAAAGAAAATCCTTCCGTCAGATATTATACATTAACTGGATTATTAGAAAGGAAATTAGTTGATTCTGAGGTTAAAGAAGCTAAAGAAAAGATTATGGAAATAGGTGTAATTCCTAAAATTCTATCAAAGCAAAATCCTAAAGGTTATTGGGGAGTTCCCCAGGACTTCTACATTAGATCCAAGTACAAGGGAACTGTCTGGTCACTAATTCTTTTAGCAGAACTTGGGGCAGATAAAACTGATAAAAGAATTAAAAATGCATGTGAGTTTATTCTTAATAATTCCCAAGATCCAAAAAGCGGTGGGTTTTCTTATGCTAGGGCTTCATCAGGTGGTGGTGTTGCTAGTAAGATTATACCTTGTTTAACTGGTAATATGGTTTGGTCTTTGATTCGTTTTGGATGCATTGATGATTCAAGGGTTCAAAAAGGAATTAATTGGATTATAAATTATCAACGTTTTGACGATGGTAAACAATATTTACCAGATGATTGGCCTTATAAAAAGTATGTTAATTGTTTTGGTAAGCATTCTTGTCATATGGGTGTTATAAAATCATTAAAAGCACTTGCAGAAATACCTGAAAATAAAAGAAATAAAGAAATAAAAAATACCATTAGCCAAGCTGTTGAATATGTCCTTATTCATCATATTTATAAGAAAAGCCATGATCTTTCAAAAGTTTCAAAACCTAGCTGGCTTCAATTAGGTTTTCCTCACATGTACCAATGTGATATTTTGGAAATTCTTGGTATATTAACAAGATTAGGTTATAATGATAAAAGGATGCAGGATGCAATTGATATTGTTATTTCAAAACAAAATAGTGATGGTCAGTGGGTCTTAGAAAGAACTTTTAATGGTCGTTTTCAAGTTGATATCGAAAAGAAAAATAAACCTAGCAAGTGGATTACTTTAAATGCCCTTAGAGTTTTGAGGAATTATTATAAATAAAATTCAATTTGTTCTTTTACATATCTTTATAATTTAAAAACTCTATGCCCTTTACAAGATGATCATAGTTAACAACGTTACTAAAACTTATGGAAAAATTGTTGCACTTAATAATGTTAGTTTTAACTTTAACAATTCTAGTGTTATTGCAATTATGGGGGAAAATGGGGCAGGAAAAAGTACACTTCTTAAGATATGTACAGGTATACTTCCTTTTGATAAAGGTCAGGTAACAATTGATGGTTTTGATATAGTAAAAGACTCTATAAAAGCCCGTGAACAAATAGGTTATTTACCTGAAATGCCAGATATGTACGAAAGACTTACAGGTAGAGAATTTCTGTTTTATATTGCATCGCTTAGAAAGTTAAACGATGCAGAGGATAGAATTGGTGAAATAACTAAAATGATCGGCATAAACGATTTTTTAGATTACGAAATCGGAAGTTATTCAAAGGGTATGAAACAAAAAATATCTGTAACATCAGCTATAATGCATAATCCAAAAAACCTTTTACTTGATGAACCTGTTTATGGATTGGATCCATTAACATCAAGAGCTTTGCAAGATTTTATAAAAAACAGAAAAGGTACAACTGTAATAGCTACCCATTCTACACAACTTGTTGAACAAGTTGCAGATATTGTGTACTTAATAATGCGGGGAAGAATAATTTTATCTGATAAGGTGTCAACCCTGGTTTCAAGATATGGTAGTATAGAAGAGACTTATTTTCAAACAAAGGATGGGCTAAATGTTTGAAACAACAAAGATAGTTCTTACAGAAAACACAAGATCCTTGATAAAAAAATTAAAAGATGCACCCTTTCTATATGTAATGTTTTTGGGTATGATACTTTTTTCAATTGTTATTTTTTCTTTTGCAGCATATTTTTTAATGAACATAGAAACAAATCTTGATATTAGTCTAGAGGATGTATTTTTCACGGTTTTCTTTATTTTCTTTTTAAAAACTGTTGCTGATTTTTACAACAACTTCACCAAATCCCAACTGGTTACTTATTCATTATCAACACAGGTTAGTCAAAAAAGAACAGCATTTGAAATTTTTTTAGCAGTTTTATTTACAGATTTGATTATATGGTTTTCTTTTTCTTTAATGTTTTTATTTACACTTTCTGTTTTTAGAATTAATATAAATTATCCTTTTGAATATCTACTTTTTACTTTAGGAGTTATTACAGCTTCTTGTATCGGTTGCGCAGTTTCTGTAAATTTTTTCTCCCCAAAAAAATACAGGTTATTACCCATGTTAATTTTACTTGGTTTTTATTTTTATTTTAGTCACCCAATTTATGTTGTATTTACCCTACCGCTTGCAATTATTCATTGTGGTTGGAGCATAAAAAACAGTATGGAATCTTATTTATTTAGTAAAAGAAAGGAAAGAACAAAGGAAAGATCTTTAGTAAAAATTCGTAGTATTATAAAGGCACAGTTTCATAGAGAAACAACTGTTTTATGGCGAGATAAGTTATTATTTAGCTTTGTATTTACTTCTATTACTACTGGTTTATTTTCTGGGTATCTATTTCTTTATGGTGATGAGATTTTAATTCCAGAATCACTTAGACAAACCATTGGTGGTTTTTTACCATCTATGTTTCTTTTTCTAGGAGTTTATGTAGTGGTGATGTATACTGCTGTTTTTCCTGCATTAAATCTTTTTTTAAACGAAGAAAAAACAATGTGGATAATTAGATGTTTACCTATAAAAAATGATACTGTTGTTTATGGTAAAGTTTCTGCACTAGCTTTATGTTTTTTAACAACAATACCTTTTATTCCTTATATTTCTATTTTCACAGGTTTTGATAAACTTGGTTTTCTTTTATGGTTTTTAGTTTTTTCATATATTGCTGGTATCATTGTATCAGTTCCTCTTGGTGTTAAATATGTTGGTAAAAAATCAGATATATTACTTCTTTATAGTGTATCTATGATACTTTTTTTAGTACTTGGACTGATGGTTAGTTTTATTAATATAATTGAGAGATTTTTTGATTATCCAATTATTTTTTATTTACTTATTTTATTTTTTGAAATTTTTATACTTTATTTTTCTTTAAAATTTTCATCGCAAATTCTAGCTTTAAAATACAAATCAACATATCCTTTATAGACCAACAGACAACGGAGGTTAATTTTTAAAAGGATAAAAAATTTTGAAATAGAAAAAACAAAGAATTTATGATTTAATTTTTAAAATAACTTAGTTATTTTTAATAAAATAGAAAAATTTATAAAGTTATTTGTTATAGTTTTATATATGATTTACATAGAAAGAGATATAGAAAAAGAAGTAGAAAAATGGCTTGACAGCAGAGAAATAATTGCTATAAGAGGGCCGAGGCAAAGTGGAAAAACAACGCTTCTCTTAAGAATAAAAGATATTTTGAAAAATAAAGGCATTGAAGAAGAAAGAATTCACTACATAAGCTTTGAGGATGATCTTACAAGACTAAAGTTTGAAGAGGGAGTAAAAGAATTCATAGAATTCTATTTAACATCTGACAAGAAACATTATTTTTTACTCGATGAAGTTCAATACATAAAAGATGTTGGAAAAAAACTGAAATTGGTATTTGATTCATTTGATAACACAAAATTAATTATAACTGGATCATCATCATTCGATTTAACTAGTCTTGGTTCTTATCTGGTCGGAAGAGTTATATTTTTTAATTTATACCCATTTAGTTTTTCAGAATTTTTAAAAACCAAAGATAAAAAATATGAAAACCTCTATAAGAAACTAAAAATAAATCTCGAGTCAGAAGAAATAAATATTGAAAAAACTATCTTCTTAGACGAATTAAACAAATTATTACATGAGTATTTAATCTATGGTTCATATCCAAGAATTGTTCTTGAAAAAGATATCAACAAGAAAAAAGAACTTCTAAAAAATCTATTTATCACATATATAGAGAAAGACATAGTTGCAATGTACGGAATTAAATACCGTGAGAAAGTTGTTAAATTGCTAAAAGCGATTGCTTCCATCTGTGGTAACGTTATAAATTATGAAACCCTTAGTACGCACTCAGGTTTGAAGTACCATGAGGTTAGAGATATTCTCCCGTTACTTGAAGATTCTTTTGTCATCTTCATAGTCAAACCATTTTATAAAAATCTGATGAATGAATTAAGGAAAAACCCAAAAATATATTATATTGATTATGGTATGAGAAACTATCTACTTGAAAATTTCGAAAACCTTCTTTTTGATAAACTTTATGAAAATTTTATTCACAACGAATTGAAGAGATCTCATCAAGTTAAATATTGGCGCACCACTGCTAAAACCGAGGTGGATTTTGTTATAGAACATAAAAAGAACATAATACCAATAGAAGTAAAAGTTAAACCTAAGATTACAAGATCATTTAGAAGTTTTATTCAACATTACAAACCAACAAAAGCATTCATTATGGTTTTAAACACTTTTGATAAAGCAAGTATCAACAACTGTAATGTTTTTATTTTACCGTTTGTGTATAGATATGAAACAAAGTAATTGCTAGCAATAAAATAAATTTTAATTATTATAGGATGAGTTAATATGTAATGCCCATCTTTTTCATTTTATCGTAATTTTCAGGGTGCTTTTCAAAATATACATGAACCGGCTCAAGAATCCTATTTATGTAATCTGCTGTAGCATTTTTTAAATCCAACGGGTGTATTCCATTAATATACGCCTGCTCTAGTTCATTGGAACCGTTAAATTCTAGATTTCCACCAAACTTTTGGGGTCGCTGAATTAAAAATGGTTCATTTTTTAGTTCAGGAAAAATAACAAATTTACAAATCTCGATAATCGGATTTCCTTGAATTTGTTTTTCTGGACAATATGCTTTACTTATTTTTCTTTTTACATTATCAGGATCATCATGGATTGAAATCATCGAATCAGGTTTACTTTTACTCATTTTTGCATCTAACGGATTCATTCTCTCCCCTGCTTGCAAACCAGTAAGTAGAGGTGTATGAATAGCAACAGGCGATTTTTTTCCAAGTTTTTTTGCAACGTCTCTTGCAAGCATATGCGCATGTCTTTGGTCCATACCACCATATGCTACATCCAAATTTAGATAAAATATATCCGAAACCTGCATCGCTGGGTAAAATAATTTTGACAGATCTTTTTCTGCCTCATTTTCTTCCCGACCCATTATATCCATAGCGCGTTTAACTCGGGCTACAGATGTTGCTTTAGAAGTTCTTAAAACAAGCTCCCAATATTTTGAATCACCTACATATTCACTTGCATATACAAAAGAAACCTTATCTGCATATACACCCATTGCCTTAAAACAATCCTCCATGTATTTTCCACATAGTTTTATTTTTTCAATATCACCATCTAGTTTATCATTTATGTATGCATGCCAATCAGCAAGTAGTATTGTGAAATTAAAACCGCAATCCAAAAAATCTTTTATCTTGTTTGTACAAATCTTCCAGCCAATATGTACTGTTCCTGATGGTTCAAAACCAATATATGCTCTGGGTTTATCTTTTTTTAAAACTTCTTTTAGTTCCTCAATTGTAACAACTTCTGCAGTGTTTGATATTAGTTTTTCTAATTTATCCATAATTATCTTTCAAGTTTTTTTATGACTTTTTCTATGATTTCTCCTGTTACTCCAAGATAGTTTTCAGGTTTTAAAGCATAATCTATTTCTTTTTCTGTAAGTATCTTTAGGCTCTTATTTTCTTCTATAAAAACCTCTTTTAGTGATTTGTTTTTTTGAACTGCTTTAAGTGATACTTTTCTCATAAGTTCATGGGCTTCTCCACGTCCCATACCTTTTGAAATTAGAATAGTCATTAGTGACTCAGACATCGGTAAACCTTTTGAAATCTCAAGATTCTTTTTCATTTTTTCTGGGAAAACCTGAAGGTTTTTGAAAACAATATTCATCTGATAAATTATCCAATCTGTTAGAATTAATGAATGTGGAAAAATGAATCTTTCAGAAGCTGAGTTGCATAGGTCTCGTTCATGCCATTGTATAGAGTTTTCATAAGTTGGGGTTATAAAACCACGTATTACTCGTGCAAGACCACATATTTGCTCGCAAGTAATCGGATTTCTCTTGTGAGGCATAGTTGATGAACCTACTTGTTTTTTTACTTCAAATGCTTCTACAACCTCACCAATTTCATCTCTTTGTAAGTTACGTATTTCTGTTGCAAACTTTTCCATACTAGTTGAAATGTTACATAATACCCCAATTAGTTCATTGTATCTGTCACGACATACAATCTGAGTTGAAACTTCTTCTACTCCTAGTTTTAGCTCTTTAAGCATTTCCTCCTGAAGTTTTAATGCATTTTTCCCAAGTGCAGCGCCTGTACCAACAGCACCTGAAAGTTTTCCAACAAATAGTCTTGTTTTACACTCAAAGAGTCTCTCCATATGTCTGTCAATTTCCATAGCATATGCAGCCATTTTTAGACCAAAAGTAATGGGGATTGTATGTTGACCATGGGTTCTACCAACCATAACTGTTTTTTTGTGTTTCTTTGAAAGTTCAACTAGTGTTTTTCTTAATTCTCTTAAACTGTTTTTAATTAGTTCTGTTGATTCAGCAAACTGTAAAGCATTAGCCGTGTCAACAATATCGTAACTAGTTGCTCCAAGATGAACGTATTTACCTGCATCTCCACTGCATTGTTCTGCTAGTGCTTTTGTAATAGCCATTATGTCGTGTTTTGTTTCAGATTCTATTTCTTTTATTCTTTCAACTTTAACAAATCTTGTAGATGCTTTTTTTGATATTTCATCTGCAGCACTCTTTGGAATGTTACCAATTTTTGCATGGCTACGTGCAAGAGCTGCTTCAACATCGAGTAAGTATTGAAGACGTTTAGTCTCACCAAATATTTCCTTTAATTCCTTTCTTCCATAGCGGTAATCAAGTGGACATACAGGATCATCCATATATTTCACAATCCGAGAATCTTATAATGCTTAATGTTTTTTTCTAAAGAAACATGCAATAAATAATGGTCTAGTTTAAATATCTAAAAAAGTTATAGGTATCTTTAAAAGGGAGAGATTATATGGAAAAAATTGATGAAATTTCAAAACCATCAGGCTGGAGGGTATCACTTTCTATAGTAATTGGTGTAGGATGGCTTATATTTTTAATTATTTGGTTAGCATTTTATGCTGGAGATTACAATATTTATAAAAACATAGCAATTGTTTTGATTTCAATACTTGTTTTAATTATAATACTTGGTGGATCATGGGCTGCATGGGGCTTAAAACAAATTCCAAAAGAGGGTAAAGAAATGATGAGAAAAACAGGTTTCAAATCAAGAGTTATAATCTCAATAGTTATTCCACTTGCATTAATGATATTTCTAATAATATGGTTTTATTTCTATGCAGAGAATTTCAACATTTATCAAAATTTTGCGATTTTCCTTGTTTCAATACTTGCTGTTGGTGGAATAATGGGTGCTATGTGGGCTCCATGGGGAATGAAACACGGAAAGGACTTCGATGAATCTTGTAAAGAAGAAAAAGAAGATTGAAGATGTCAGCTTAGTATTTGATATTTCAGTTTTTTACGATTTAATTCTTTCTTAATAATATCTATTTGTTCTTTACCAAGTGTTTGGAAGGTTATTATAATCTTTACATAACCTACAGGTACAGCTGTTGTACATCTATCATGAGATATTGCTTGAACATTTGATCCAAGGTTTGCAAGTATAGTAAGAATATCACGCAGTACTTTTGGTTTATCAAGTGCAGTTATAGAGATTTTAACTAGAAGCTTATTTTTCATCATTCCTCTTTCTATAATTTGTGTAAGAAGAGAAAGATTCACGTTTCCTCCGCTTAGTATTGCTACAACATTTTTTCCAGGCAGGCTTACTTTTTTACTTAAAATTGCAGCTAAAGCTACAGCACCAGCTGGTTCAACTACCAGTTTTGCTCTTTGAAGTAGCAAATAAAGAGCATTTGCGATTTCTTCATCATTTACAGTAAATACATCATCAACATATTTTTTTGCAAGTTTAAAAGTTATTTCTTTAGGAGTTTTTACTGCTATACCGTCAGCAATCGTGTTTATACTTTTAAGTGGTACAATCTTGTTTTCTTCAAGTGATTTTTTCATGGATTGTGCACCTTCTGCTTCCGCACCTATTACTTTTACTTTTGGCTTTAGAGTTTTTAATGCTAGAGCAATTCCACAGATAAGACCCCCACCACCGATAGGAACAACAACAGCATCAACTTCGGGTAGTGATTCAAAAATCTCAATTCCTATTGTTCCTTGTCCAGCAATTACGAAATCGTCATTGAATGCATGAACAAAGCTCATCTTTTTTTCTTCAGCATATTTCTTTGCAGCTGTAGCAGCATCATCATAAGTAACTCCTTCAAGAACAACATCTGCTCCATATGATTTTGTGGCAATAATTTTTGTAGGTGGAGTATAAATCGGCATAAATACTGTGCTTTTTACACCCAAAAGTTTAGATGCATGTGCAACACCCTGGGCATGATTACCAGCAGAGGCACAAACCACACCTTGGTCTCGTTCTTTTTTGCTAAGATGATAAATCTTGTTGTAAGCCCCACGTATCTTAAAAGATCCAGTTGTTTGAAAATTCTCAAGTTTTAGATAAATATTTGTTTTAGTTAGTCTTGAAAAAGTTTTTGATTTTTCAAGAGGTGTACATTTAACAACTGGTTTTAGAATTTTATGTGCTTCTTTAACATCATTAAAAGTAGGCATAAGTATTCCTCACATAATAAAATTTAGAAAATCTCGTGCTTTCATTCCTTCTTTTAAACCAATTTTTTTTGCGTTCTCAGATAGTTCTACAATATCTGCATTAAGAACGTCATCAAAACTTTTTACACCAGTAACTCTTCCTGCAATATCCCCTAGTTTATTGGCTACGTTCATATTGAGATACCCACACATAACATATCCTTTTTTTACTTTTATTAGAATAAGTGGTGCAGATCCTAATTCAATTAGAAACCCTCTAGCTAGACCTTTATCTAATTTAATTAATTTAGATACACTTTTACTCATCGTATTTTTTCCTCAGTGATGGAAACAATTCTTTCTTTATAAAAATGGTAGTATTGGTTATTACAAAGTTTTTTTCATATAGATATTTTAAATAAGGATAAAATTATTATGAGATGTTAGTTTGGGGAGAAAAGCATGGTCTATTGTTCAAAATGTGGAAAGGAAAATGATGACGATGCAGAATTTTGTAGTAAGTGTGGTAATTCTTTAATTAGTACAAGTGCAAAAAGACCTTCATTTGAAAAACAGGTTGAGAATTTTGCTGGAGGTGTTGAAAGAGTCGGTAAAAAAGCAGGAAAAAAAATTGAACAAGCTGCTAAAAGACTTGGCGAAGAGACACAAGATATGGGAAAAAGAATAGAGAAAGCAACAGAGCGAGCAAGTAGTCGTGTAGAAAGTTGGTATGATCGTACCTTTGGAATATTCGGACCTTTGGTTTCCAGTTTTGTTGGTTTAATTGTACTGCGACTTGTTGTAGAAGGTTTGAGAATTGGAGCTGAGGAAACACCAGTTTTGGGTGAAATAAGTAATGTTCTACTTAATTATTTACTATTAATTTTTATTGTATTATTGATTTCTTCGTATAGTTCTTATCTTTCTAAGAAATATAAATCATTCAGATGGATTTCTCCTATAATTATCGCTGTTATGATTATTGGCGTATCCTTGATAGTAGTGAACATTATATCTGTTGTAGGAAAAAGTACAGGTGAACTAGATCTAATAAATGCTGAGAAGGAATGGCGCGAAAAATATATGCTTATGATCTTTGTAATTGTTATTCTTATTGGTTATTTGGTTAATGTAGCTACAGTTGCATGGGAGAAAGATTAAAAAAAGTGAATGTTTAGTAAATGTTTTTTGTAAGTGGTGTTTAATAAAAAAAGAGTTTATATAGAAATAATGGTTAACATATAATAAAATGGGGAGTAGATATGACATACTGTCAGAAATGTGGAACAAAAAATGAGGATGATGCTGAGTTTTGTAAAAAATGTGGTGGTCCACTGGATGTTTCCAAAAAAATGCAAGAAAAAGAATGGGATAGACGCTGTGAAGATGAGTGCGCAGGTGGCAAAGGTGGCCGCGGCTGGGCAATTTTCTGGGGCGTTATAATAATACTTATTGGACTATTGATTATCTTTGAGGTTATTTTGAAAGGATTATCAAAATCCTACCCTGATATACTAGGTTGGGTTAATTCAGTTGAGTTTGGCTGGATTTTTGCTGCAGTGATAGCAATATTCATTATTATCTTTGGATTACGTATCCTATCCAGACGTTAAAAAGAAGATTAATACGTTTTACAAGATTGTTTACAAGAAGCACAAATCCTCTGGTGTTGATACTTAGAAATGTAAATTCTTGTATCAAGCCAAAGTAAACATAAAAGAACTGTGAGAACTCCATAGACTAGATTTTTAGTGATTTCAAAGACACTAATGGTTATTATTAGGAAACTAAAGATTAGTAAAATGTTAAGGATAATGTGAACAAACGTTTGTCTTTTTAGAAGTATTATTTCTCCATAAACAAATATTAAAACAAAAATTCCTATTATAATAAAGATATAATACATAATTATAGAAAGCCTAAACTGAATAACCAGATAAAGTGTCATTAAGAAAATAGATACTAAGGAACCTATTATAAGGCCTAGACAACCAGCACATCGTGGTTTATTTTTTATAATTATAATATGGCTTCTAAACATACTGCAATCAGGATGATGACCCTGAAATGATTTGCCCGTTTTTCCTTTTGATAAATCTGATGCATGATCTGTATTTTTTTTATTTTTTCTCCACCAGTTTGGATATATAGCAATTGATATACCAAATATACAACTTGTAAAAAATGCCCCTGCTACAAACAATTTATCTTTAAAAGTAATTATATTTGAAGTAATTGGTTTGAAAAAAACCATTATAAGAATTAGTATGACTGCTGCAATGGAAAGCAGAAGATAATAAAAAATGGTCTCTATTTGTTTCAAATCAATCCCCTAAATTTTGTTAAAACATGTTGTCCAGCCATATGTCTATAGATCGTTCTTTTTAACTTGTTCTTTGAGAAGATCCCTGCGATACCTTTTCGGTAGGATCCATAAAATACTTGGTAGCACTTCCAGAGTTCCTCTTGAACTTCTTTCCTTGTTAGAGTTTCGGTTGGCATAATAGCATGTGCCATATCGAAATTTGCATAGTTGTAATCTTCAATCCATCCATTTTTCTTTGCAGTCTCATAATAAATAGTACCAGGAAAAGGGGTAAGTGCAGTATATAATGCCAAATCTGGTGCTATATCAATAGAAAACTGCCTTAGGCTTTCTATTGATTCGTGGGTATCTCGTCTAGAGCCAAATACAAACACAGCATGTGCGAAGATATCGTTTTTATTCAAGATTTTCATAGCAGTATAAGCATCAGACTTTATGATTCCTTTTTTATATTCCTTCAAATTTTCCTCAGAGTCAGTTTCCACACCGCACATAATCCAGTAGACACTGACATCACGAAGTTTTGGTATCAAATCAGTATTACTAGCCACATCATCAGTTCGTGCTTGGAAAAACAACATGATATCTTCTTTGCAACGTCGATGTCTAAGCTCTTCATAAAGTTGTTTTCCACGATGGCGAAGGTTAACATGATCATCAGTAAACCAAAGGAAAACTCCACCATAGTTTTCATTTAGATATTCAATTTCGTCTACTATACGTTTTGTTGATTTTGTCCTCCAGGTGCCTCCCCAGTGATTCCATTGTGTACAGAATGAACATTTGTATTCACAACCTCGTGCTGTTTCGAGTATCATATATCTAGTGTTTCTTCCAGCCATCATAGTGAAATGGTATTGTTTAAGATAATCTTCGACAAGATGATAAGCAGGATATGGAAGACTATCAAGATTTTTAATAAGAGGACGTGAGGGCGTGTGCACAATAGCTTTTTTATGCCGAAAGGAAATCCCTTGTACTTTGTCAAGTTTTCCTTTCTTATTTAATGTTTTTATAAGTTCAACAATAGTAAGTTCTCCTTCTCCTCGAACAACAATATCTATTTCTGGAAAATTTACAAGTGATTCCTCTGGTGTGAATGAGAAATGTATACCACCTGCGACAGTAACTATTTGTTCATCCACTGTTTTTGCAATCTCACATGTTCTTGCACAAGTATATGCATTGCATGTAAATCCTGAAGTAAGAACCATTGATGGTTTTGATGATTCTATGTATTTTTCAAGACCATGCCAGTTCATACGTTCTGCTTGGCAATCAAGGATTTCGATTTCCAGCTCGGGAAGTTCTCGTTCTACATATGCAGCAAGAATTAACAGGGCGGAAGGTGGTGGAAGGTATTCCCCCATGACAAACCAGTAGTTGCGTGGTGGTTCTACAAATAACAATTTTGAAATCATATTGTTATAAGTAGATATTGGGAATTACTAGAAATAGGTTATTACTGGTTTCATTTTTGTCTATAAGAATTTTAAAAAAGAAAGAATTTGAGAAATTTTATTGAATATATAGTTTTTATTTCTTTTAGTAAAGTATTTTGTTAATAGAAATATTTTATAAAGGATGTTTTGTTATAAAATAATAATCTGGAGAGATACAATGGTTTATTGTCAAAAATGTGGTAAAAAAAATAATGATGATGCAAAATATTGTAGTAAATGTGGTTATTCTTTAACTGTTACAAGAAGTAACTCTTTTGAAAAACAAATTAGTGATTTTGCTGAAGAAGTTGAACACTTAGGAAAAAAAGCTGGTAAAACAATCGAGCAAGGTGTAAAAAGTTTTGGTGAAGAAGTAAAGGATATTGGAAAACGAGTTGATAAGATAATTCAAAGTAAGTCAACTACTTCAGATGATTCCTCTAAAGTGGAAACTGAGGAATATAAACGACTTTACAGATCTGGAAAAAATAAATTTCTAGGAGGTGTATGTGGAGGTGTTGCTGAATACTTCAAATTAGATCCTACTCTAATTCGAATAATATGGGTTATAATTGTATTTTTCCCACCTGGATTGGGAATAATACTGTATATACTTTTTTGGATTTTTGTTCCTCGTAATCCTAATCAGAGCTGGAATTAATTCTATCTAATAATACAGTCTACTAGATCTATACAACGACGTGTTTCTTTTACATCATGAACACGGACAATATCCGCACCATTTAATACAGCAGTACAAGCTGCTGCAAGGCTTCCTTCTAATCTTTCTGTAACTGGTAATTGTGTACCCTTTCCACAAATATTGCCTATAAATGTTTTTCTAGAGGGTCCTATCATTATTGGATAACCAAGCACCTTAAATTCAGAAAGACGATGCAATATTTCGCAGTTATCCTCTACACCTTTACCTGTTCTTTTACCAAAACCAAGACCTGGATCAATGATAATTTTATCTTTTTTTATCCCACAAGAAATTGCATAATCAGCTCTTTCTTTTAAAAAATCAGATATTTCTTTTACAACATCTTTATAACTCGGATTTTCCTGCATGTTTCTTGGTTCGCCCTTCATATGCATTAGACAAATTGGAACATTGTAATGTGCAACAATACGTGCAAGGTTTTTGTCACCACGAAGTGCTGTAACATCGTTTACCATTTTTGCCCCTAATTTTATTGCTTCTTTTGCAATTTCAGATTTATAAGTATCAATTGAAATTGGGATTTTTATTTTTCTTGTAAGCTTCTCTAAAACTGGTATTACACGACTTCTTTCTTCCTCAACCGTTACTTCCTTTGCACCAGGGCGAGTGGATTGTCCACCAATATCAATGATATCTGCACCTTCGTTTTGCATTCTAAGTGCGTGGTTAACTGCATCATAAATAGAAAAAAATTTACCACCATCAGAAAAAGAATCAGGTGTAACATTCAAAATACCCATAATGTATGTTTTTTTACCAAATTCAAAAAAACCACTTTTTTTCATTTAATCTACAGTCCTTAAAATATTTTCTAATTCTTTCGAAATATCTTTTAACCTTGAATAGTGTCTATTTAGTTTTTTAACTAGTTCATTTAATTGTTTTAAAGTACCTATAATCAAGATATCTCCAGTTTTATTTATTAGTTTAAAAGTGTCTTTTGGCACAGCTACTTCTCCACCAATTGAAAGCATATCTTGTTTTATAATAATAGCATCCTGAAGAACTATATTCTCAAGCTTTATAACTTTAGAAATTACTTTTGGTGCCATTATATCAATACTATTTGAATCGCTTCCTATTTTTCTAATTGCTTCTTTTGCTTCCTTAAGTGTTTTTATTTCTATTATACTAGTATTATATTTAGTCACAAAAATAGAGTATACAGTTATTCTATTTGAAATATTTGTATAAAATTAATTTTTTTTCTTTTTTTCTCTTGCGATTTTAACCTTCAAAGGTAGATATAAAATATAGAATATACAAAAAAATTCAACATTTGCAGCTATAATAATGTAATAGATATTCATTCTTTGATAGATATGCAAAGAGACAAGTCCAAAAGTAACTAGAATTGCAATAATTGCATATATTACAATAAGTTGTTTTTCACTTCTATTTTCAAACATTAGGTTGCCGATATTCCCTTGAACTTATTAACATTTTTGGAGATAAAAAGCAAGTAATTATAAAAAATTAATAACTGCACTTAGTCATTTCTATGAGGTTTATTTTTTTGTTTATGTTTTTCATCTAGTAATTCTTTCATCATTAATTCAAATACTTTATCATTTTCTTTATCTTTTGAATCTATTAAATCTTCAGTTAATAAATGTAGAAAAACTCTATATTTTGTTTCTTCTATCCCAACACCCATTGAGAAATCATCTATGCTGTATTAATGTTTTTGTAAATTTATTTAACAAGATAATCTCTTGCCTCACCAACTGTAAATAAAGAACCAGTTATACAGATAAAATCATCTTTTTTTGCAATTGATATAGCATATTTAACTGCATCATTTACTTTATTTTTCACAACAACTTTGTTTTTAAAATTTAATTTTTCTATCATTTCCTTAAGTTTAACAGGTTCTGTTGCTCTTTTATTTTGAGATTTTGTTGTAACAATAACATCCCCAATTGGAGCTATTATTTCCAGCATCTCTTTAACATTTTTATCAGAAAGAATCCCTAAAACAAGTATTAAATTATTATAAACAAAGTCATCTTTTAAAGAATTTTTTAAAGAAGTTACCCCAGCAACATTATGAGCACCATCAAGAATAATTAGAGGCTCAAAACCAATTATCTCCATCCTACCTGGATTTTCTGCTTTTTCAATGCCTTCAACTAATGCTTCATCTGTAATATAAACACCGCTCATCTGAAGTTTTTCTGTTACTGCAATTGTAAGTGCTATGTTTTCCCCTTGATGTTCACCAAGTAGTGTTGTTTTAACATTATAATCTTTTAATGAACCATTAATTAAAAACTCTTGCCAATCAACTCCACCTTTTATTTTTTTCCAAGAACCAGCATCAATTATGGTAATAGACGCATCTTTTTCATCTGCAACTTTCTTAATAACATCTAACGCAAAATCCTTTGCAGCGGTAATTAGTGGAATTTTATTTTTAATAATACCAGCTTTTTCAAACGAAATATCCTCTATTTTATGTCCAAGTATATCTTGATGTTCAAGTGTAACATTTGTAATAACTGATATTATAGGTTCAATTATGTTTGTTGCATCAAATCTTCCACCAAGTCCAACTTCAATTACAGCAAAATCAACGTTTTTTTCTTTAAAATATAAAAAGTTCATTGCCGTGATAATTTCAAAAAAAGTTGGAGTATTATCCTTTTTAATCATCTCATTAACAATAGGTTTAATTTTTTTAACAAGTAAAACAATATCGGAATCAGAAATTTCTTTATTATCTATAATAAATCTTTCAGAGAACCTCTGTATATGAGGAGACGTATAAACCCCGGTTTTGTAACCACTGGTAGTTAATATTGATTGTAAAAATCTACAAACAGAACCTTTACCATTCGTTCCACCGACATGAATACTCTTATAATTATTTTGTGGATTTCCAAGTTTTTTACAAATAAATTTTATCCTATCTAAACCAAGTTTTATACCAAATTTTTCAAAAGAATAAAGCCAGGTTATTGTTTCTTCATAATTCATAATAAACTAGTATCCCTCTGAATAAAGAACATCAGGAAAAGTTTCGTATTTGTCCTTCCAACTATCACCCTTTTTTATTACAACTTTTCTTCCATCAAGCCTTAATCTACCTTTTGCAAACAAATCAACTGTTCTTGGGAGTATCTGATGTTCAACCTCAAGTATACGATGAGCAAGAATATCCCTATCATCCTTAGGCATTACGTAATGCCTAAGGATGATAGGGATATTCTTGCTCATCGTATACTTGAGGTTGAACATCAGATACTCCCAAGAACAGTTGATTTGTTTGCAAAAGGTAGATTAAGGCTTGATGGAAGAAAAGTTGTAATAAAAAAGGGTGATAGTTGGAAGGACAAATACGAAACTTTTCCTGATGTTCTTTATTCAGAGGGATACTAGTTTATTATGAATTATGAAGAAACAATAACCTGGCTTTATTCTTTTGAAAAATTTGGTATAAAACTTGGTTTAGATAGGATAAAATTTATTTGTAAAAAACTTGGAAATCCACAAAATAATTATAAGAGTATTCATGTCGGTGGAACGAATGGTAAAGGTTCTGTTTGTAGATTTTTACAATCAATATTAACTACCAGTGGTTACAAAACCGGGGTTTATACGTCTCCTCATATACAGAGGTTCTCTGAAAGATTTATTATAGATAATAAAGAAATTTCTGATTCCGATATTGTTTTACTTGTTAAAAAAATTAAACCTATTGTTAATGAGATGATTAAAAAGGATAATACTCCAACTTTTTTTGAAATTATCACGGCAATGAACTTTTTATATTTTAAAGAAAAAAACGTTGATTTTGCTGTAATTGAAGTTGGACTTGGTGGAAGATTTGATGCAACAAACATAATTGAACCTATAATATCAGTTATTACAAATGTTACACTTGAACATCAAGATATACTTGGACATAAAATAGAGGATATTTCGTTTGAAAAAGCTGGTATTATTAAAAATAAAATTCCACTAATTACCGCTGCAAAGGATTTTGCGTTAGATGTTATTAAGAAAGTTGCAGATGAAAAAGATGCGTCTATTACCATAATTGATGCTGGTTCTTGGAAAAAAATAAAAGGTGGAGTTGATTGGCAAGAGTTTTTAATTAATGGTTCATTAAAAGATTATAATGTTAAAACAACACTACTTGGTGAACATCAAGGGGAAAACATAGCACTTACAATTGCAGTAACAGAAAAACTTCAGATGAGCGGTGTTTATATTACAGATGAAGCATTAGTTGAAGGCATTGAAAAAGCAGAAAATCCAGGTAGGATGGAGATAATTGGTTTTGAGCCTCTAATTATTCTTGATGGTGCTCATAATGTTGCTGGGGTAACTTCTTTAAAAAATTCTTTAAAAGATGACTTTGTTTATAATAATTTAATACTTGTTTTAGGGATTCTTTCTGATAAAAATGTTAAAGAGATGCTGGAAATAATAGCTCCAATTGGGGATGTTATTGTTACAACAAAATCTCAAAATAAAAGAGCAACAGAACCTGTTAAACTTAAGGAAATGATAGAAAAATTAAATTTTAAAAACAAAGTTGTTGTGAAAAATAAAGTAAATGATGCAGTTAAATATGCTATATCAATTGCAAAAAAAGATGATTTTATCTGTATAACTGGTTCTTTATTTACAGTTGGTGAGGCAAGAGATTATCTTGTTAAATAAATTTACAAAAACATTAATACAGCATAGATGATTTCTCAATGGGTGTTGGGATAGAAGAAACAAAATATAGAGTTTTTCTACATTTATTAACTGAAGATTTAATAGATTCAAAAGATAAAGAAAATGATAAAGTATTTGAATTAATGATGAAAGAATTACTAGATGAAAAACATAAACAAAAAAATAAACCTCATAGAAATGACTAAGTGCAGTTATTAATTTTTTATAATTACTTGCTTTTTATCTCCAAAAATGTTAATAAGTTCAAGGGAATATCGGCAACCTAATGTTTGAAAATAGAAGTGAAAAACAACTTATTGTAATATATGCAATTATTGCAATTCTAGTTACTTTTGGACTTGTCTCTTTGCATATCTATCAAAGAATGAATATCTATTACATTATTATAGCTGCAAATGTTGAATTTTTTTGTATATTCTATATTTTATATCTACCTTTGAAGGTTAAAATCGCAAGAGAAAAAAAGAAAAAAAATTAATTTTATACAAATATTTCAAATAGAATAACTGTATACTCTATTTTTGTGACTAAATATAATACTAGTATAATAGAAATAAAAACACTTAAGGAAGCAAAAGAAGCAATTAGAAAAATAGGAAGCGATTCAAATAGTATTGATATAATGGCACCAAAAGTAATTTCTAAAGTTATAAAGCTTGAGAATATAGTTCTTCAGGATGCTATTATTATAAAACAAGATATGCTTTCAATTGGTGGAGAAGTAGCTGTGCCAAAAGACACTTTTAAACTAATAAATAAAACTGGAGATATCTTGATTATAGGTACTTTAAAACAATTAAATGAACTAGTTAAAAAACTAAATAGACACTATTCAAGGTTAAAAGATATTTCGAAAGAATTAGAAAATATTTTAAGGACTGTAGATTAAATGAAAAAAAGTGGTTTTTTTGAATTTGGTAAAAAAACATACATTATGGGTATTTTGAATGTTACACCTGATTCTTTTTCTGATGGTGGTAAATTTTTTTCTATTTATGATGCAGTTAACCACGCACTTAGAATGCAAAACGAAGGTGCAGATATCATTGATATTGGTGGACAATCCACTCGCCCTGGTGCAAAGGAAGTAACGGTTGAGGAAGAAAGAAGTCGTGTAATACCAGTTTTAGAGAAGCTTACAAGAAAAATAAAAATCCCAATTTCAATTGATACTTATAAATCTGAAATTGCAAAAGAAGCAATAAAATTAGGGGCAAAAATGGTAAACGATGTTACAGCACTTCGTGGTGACAAAAACCTTGCACGTATTGTTGCACATTACAATGTTCCAATTTGTCTAATGCATATGAAGGGCGAACCAAGAAACATGCAGGAAAATCCGAGTTATAAAGATGTTGTAAAAGAAATATCTGATTTTTTAAAAGAAAGAGCTGATTATGCAATTTCTTGTGGGATAAAAAAAGATAAAATTATCATTGATCCAGGTCTTGGTTTTGGTAAAAGAACAGGTAAAGGTGTAGAGGATAACTGCGAAATATTGCATCGTCTTTCTGAATTTAAGGTGCTTGGTTATCCAATAATGATAGGACCCTCTAGAAAAACATTTATAGGCAATATTTGTGGAAAGGGTACACAATTACCAGTTACAGAAAGATTAGAAGGAAGCCTTGCAGCAGCTTGTACTGCTGTATTAAATGGTGCGGATATTGTCCGTGTTCATGATGTAAAAGAAACACGTCGTTGTATAGATCTAGTAGACTGTATTATTAGATAGAATTAATTCCAGCTCTGATTAGGATTACGAGGAACAAAAATCCAAAAAAGTATATACAGTATTATTCCCAATCCAGGTGGGAAAAATACAATTATAACCCATATTATTCGAATTAGAGTAGGATCTAATTTGAAGTATTCAGCAACACCTCCACATACACCTCCTAGAAATTTATTTTTTCCAGATCTGTAAAGTCGTTTATATTCCTCAGTTTCCACTTTAGAGGAATCATCTGAAGTAGTTGACTTACTTTGAATTATCTTATCAACTCGTTTTCCAATATCCTTTACTTCTTCACCAAAACTTTTTACACCTTGCTCGATTGTTTTACCAGCTTTTTTTCCTAAGTGTTCAACTTCTTCAGCAAAATCACTAATTTGTTTTTCAAAAGAGTTACTTCTTGTAACAGTTAAAGAATAACCACATTTACTACAATATTTTGCATCATCATTATTTTTTTTACCACATTTTTGACAATAAACCATTGTATCTCTCCAGATTATTATTTTATAACAAAACATCCTTTATAAAATATTTCTATTAACAAAATACTTTACTAAAAGAAATAAAAACTATATATTCAATAAAATTTCTCAAATTCTTTCTTTTTTAAAATTCTTATAGACAAAAATGAAACCAGTAATAACCTATTTCTAGTAATTCCCAATATCTACTTATAACAATATGATTTCAAAATTGTTATTTGTAGAACCACCACGCAACTACTGGTTTGTCATGGGGGAATACCTTCCACCACCTTCCGCCCTGTTAATTCTTGCTGCATATGTAGAACGAGAACTTCCCGAGCTGGAAATCGAAATCCTTGATTGCCAAGCAGAACGTATGAACTGGCATGGTCTTGAAAAATACATAGAATCATCAAAACCATCAATGGTTCTTACTTCAGGATTTACATGCAATGCATATACTTGTGCAAGAACATGTGAGATTGCAAAAACAGTGGATGAACAAATAGTTACTGTCGCAGGTGGTATACATTTCTCATTCACACCAGAGGAATCACTTGTAAATTTTCCAGAAATAGATATTGTTGTTCGAGGAGAAGGAGAACTTACTATTGTTGAACTTATAAAAACATTAAATAAGAAAGGAAAACTTGACAAAGTACAAGGGATTTCCTTTCGGCATAAAAAAGCTATTGTGCACACGCCCTCACGTCCTCTTATTAAAAATCTTGATAGTCTTCCATATCCTGCTTATCATCTTGTCGAAGATTATCTTAAACAATACCATTTCACTATGATGGCTGGAAGAAACACTAGATATATGATACTCGAAACAGCACGAGGTTGTGAATACAAATGTTCATTCTGTACACAATGGAATCACTGGGGAGGCACCTGGAGGACAAAATCAACAAAACGTATAGTAGACGAAATTGAATATCTAAATGAAAACTATGGTGGAGTTTTCCTTTGGTTTACTGATGATCATGTTAACCTTCGCCATCGTGGAAAACAACTTTATGAAGAGCTTAGACATCGACGTTGCAAAGAAGATATCATGTTGTTTTTCCAAGCACGAACTGATGATGTGGCTAGTAATACTGATTTGATACCAAAACTTCGTGATGTCAGTGTCTACTGGATTATGTGCGGTGTGGAAACTGACTCTGAGGAAAATTTGAAGGAATATAAAAAAGGAATCATAAAGTCTGATGCTTATACTGCTATGAAAATCTTGAATAAAAACGATATCTTCGCACATGCTGTGTTTGTATTTGGCTCTAGACGAGATACCCACGAATCAATAGAAAGCCTAAGGCAGTTTTCTATTGATATAGCACCAGATTTGGCATTATATACTGCACTTACCCCTTTTCCTGGTACTATTTATTATGAGACTGCAAAGAAAAATGGATGGATTGAAGATTACAACTATGCAAATTTCGATATGGCACATGCTATTATGCCAACCGAAACTCTAACAAGGAAAGAAGTTCAAGAGGAACTCTGGAAGTGCTACCAAGTATTTTATGGATCCTACCGAAAAGGTATCGCAGGGATCTTCTCAAAGAACAAGTTAAAAAGAACGATCTATAGACATATGGCTGGACAACATGTTTTAACAAAATTTAGGGGATTGATTTGAAACAAATAGAGACCATTTTTTATTATCTTCTGCTTTCCATTGCAGCAGTCATACTAATTCTTATAATGGTTTTTTTCAAACCAATTACTTCAAATATAATTACTTTTAAAGATAAATTGTTTGTAGCAGGGGCATTTTTTACAAGTTGTATATTTGGTATATCAATTGCTATATATCCAAACTGGTGGAGAAAAAATAAAAAAAATACAGATCATGCATCAGATTTATCAAAAGGAAAAACGGGCAAATCATTTCAGGGTCATCATCCTGATTGCAGTATGTTTAGAAGCCATATTATAATTATAAAAAATAAACCACGATGTGCTGGTTGTCTAGGCCTTATAATAGGTTCCTTAGTATCTATTTTCTTAATGACACTTTATCTGGTTATTCAGTTTAGGCTTTCTATAATTATGTATTATATCTTTATTATAATAGGAATTTTTGTTTTAATATTTGTTTATGGAGAAATAATACTTCTAAAAAGACAAACGTTTGTTCACATTATCCTTAACATTTTACTAATCTTTAGTTTCCTAATAATAACCATTAGTGTCTTTGAAATCACTAAAAATCTAGTCTATGGAGTTCTCACAGTTCTTTTATGTTTACTTTGGCTTGATACAAGAATTTACATTTCTAAGTATCAACACCAGAGGATTTGTGCTTCTTGTAAACAATCTTGTAAAACGTATTAATCTTCTTTTTAACGTCTGGATAGGATACGTAATCCAAAGATAATAATGAATATTGCTATCACTGCAGCAAAAATCCAGCCAAACTCAACTGAATTAACCCAACCTAGTATATCAGGGTAGGATTTTGATAATCCTTTCAAAATAACCTCAAAGATAATCAATAGTCCAATAAGTATTATTATAACGCCCCAGAAAATTGCCCAGCCGCGGCCACCTTTGCCACCTGCGCACTCATCTTCACAGCGTCTATCCCATTCTTTTTCTTGCATTTTTTTGGAAACATCCAGTGGACCACCACATTTTTTACAAAACTCAGCATCATCCTCATTTTTTGTTCCACATTTCTGACAGTATGTCATATCTACTCCCCATTTTATTATATGTTAACCATTATTTCTATATAAACTCTTTTTTTATTAAACACCACTTACAAAAAACATTTACTAAACATTCACTTTTTTTAATCTTTCTCCCATGCAACTGTAGCTACATTAACCAAATAACCAATAAGAATAACAATTACAAAGATCATAAGCATATATTTTTCGCGCCATTCCTTCTCAGCATTTATTAGATCTAGTTCACCTGTACTTTTTCCTACAACAGATATAATGTTCACTACTATCAAGGATACGCCAATAATCATAACAGCGATAATTATAGGAGAAATCCATCTGAATGATTTATATTTCTTAGAAAGATAAGAACTATACGAAGAAATCAATAATACAATAAAAATTAATAGTAAATAATTAAGTAGAACATTACTTATTTCACCCAAAACTGGTGTTTCCTCAGCTCCAATTCTCAAACCTTCTACAACAAGTCGCAGTACAATTAAACCAACAAAACTGGAAACCAAAGGTCCGAATATTCCAAAGGTACGATCATACCAACTTTCTACACGACTACTTGCTCGCTCTGTTGCTTTCTCTATTCTTTTTCCCATATCTTGTGTCTCTTCGCCAAGTCTTTTAGCAGCTTGTTCAATTTTTTTTCCTGCTTTTTTACCGACTCTTTCAACACCTCCAGCAAAATTCTCAACCTGTTTTTCAAATGAAGGTCTTTTTGCACTTGTACTAATTAAAGAATTACCACACTTACTACAAAATTCTGCATCGTCATCATTTTCCTTTCCACATTTTGAACAATAGACCATGCTTTTCTCCCCAAACTAACATCTCATAATAATTTTATCCTTATTTAAAATATCTATATGAAAAAAACTTTGTAATAACCAATACTACCATTTTTATAAAGAAAGAATTGTTTCCATCACTGAGGAAAAAATACGATGAGTAAAAGTGTATCTAAATTAATTAAATTAGATAAAGGTCTAGCTAGAGGGTTTCTAATTGAATTAGGATCTGCACCACTTATTCTAATAAAAGTAAAAAAAGGATATGTTATGTGTGGGTATCTCAATATGAACGTAGCCAATAAACTAGGGGATATTGCAGGAAGAGTTACTGGTGTAAAAAGTTTTGATGACGTTCTTAATGCAGATATTGTAGAACTATCTGAGAACGCAAAAAAAATTGGTTTAAAAGAAGGAATGAAAGCACGAGATTTTCTAAATTTTATTATGTGAGGAATACTTATGCCTACTTTTAATGATGTTAAAGAAGCACATAAAATTCTAAAACCAGTTGTTAAATGTACACCTCTTGAAAAATCAAAAACTTTTTCAAGACTAACTAAAACAAATATTTATCTAAAACTTGAGAATTTTCAAACAACTGGATCTTTTAAGATACGTGGGGCTTACAACAAGATTTATCATCTTAGCAAAAAAGAACGAGACCAAGGTGTGGTTTGTGCCTCTGCTGGTAATCATGCCCAGGGTGTTGCACATGCATCTAAACTTTTGGGTGTAAAAAGCACAGTATTTATGCCGATTTATACTCCACCTACAAAAATTATTGCCACAAAATCATATGGAGCAGATGTTGTTCTTGAAGGAGTTACTTATGATGATGCTGCTACAGCTGCAAAGAAATATGCTGAAGAAAAAAAGATGAGCTTTGTTCATGCATTCAATGACGATTTCGTAATTGCTGGACAAGGAACAATAGGAATTGAGATTTTTGAATCACTACCCGAAGTTGATGCTGTTGTTGTTCCTATCGGTGGTGGGGGTCTTATCTGTGGAATTGCTCTAGCATTAAAAACTCTAAAGCCAAAAGTAAAAGTAATAGGTGCGGAAGCAGAAGGTGCACAATCCATGAAAAAATCACTTGAAGAAAACAAGATTGTACCACTTAAAAGTATAAACACGATTGCTGACGGTATAGCAGTAAAAACTCCTAAAGAAATAACTTTTAAACTTGCAAAAAAATATGTTGATGATGTATTTACTGTAAATGATGAAGAAATCGCAAATGCTCTTTATTTGCTACTTCAAAGAGCAAAACTGGTAGTTGAACCAGCTGGTGCTGTAGCTTTAGCTGCAATTTTAAGTAAAAAAGTAAGCCTGCCTGGAAAAAATGTTGTAGCAATACTAAGCGGAGGAAACGTGAATCTTTCTCTTCTTACACAAATTATAGAAAGAGGAATGATGAAAAATAAGCTTCTAGTTAAAATCTCTATAACTGCACTTGATAAACCAAAAGTACTGCGTGATATTCTTACTATACTTGCAAACCTTGGATCAAATGTTCAAGCAATATCTCATGATAGATGTACAACAGCTGTACCTGTAGGTTATGTAAAGATTATAATAACCTTCCAAACACTTGGTAAAGAACAAATAGATATTATTAAGAAAGAATTAAATCGTAAAAAACTGAAATATCAAATACTAAGCTGACATCTTCAATCTTCTTTTTCTTCTTTACAAGATTCATCGAAGTCCTTTCCGTGTTTCATTCCCCATGGAGCCCACATAGCACCCATTATTCCACCAACAGCAAGTATTGAAACAAGGAAAATCGCAAAATTTTGATAAATGTTGAAATTCTCTGCATAGAAATAAAACCATATTATTAGAAATATCATTAATGCAAGTGGAATAACTATTGAGATTATAACTCTTGATTTGAAACCTGTTTTTCTCATCATTTCTTTACCCTCTTTTGGAATTTGTTTTAAGCCCCATGCAGCCCATGATCCACCAAGTATTATAATTAAAACAAGTATTGAAATCAAAACAATTGCTATGTTTTTATAAATATTGTAATCTCCAGCATAAAATGCTAACCAAATAATTAAAAATATAAGCCATCCTACACCAATTACTATAGAAAGTGATACCCTCCAGCCTGATGGTTTTGAAATTTCATCAATTTTTTCCATATAATCTCTCCCTTTTAAAGATACCTATAACTTTTTTAGATATTTAAACTAGACCATTATTTATTGCATGTTTCTTTAGAAAAAAACATTAAGCATTATAAGATTCTCGGATTGTGAAATATATGGATGATCCTGTATGTCCACTTGATTACCGCTATGGAAGAAAGGAATTAAAGGAAATATTTGGTGAGACTAAACGTCTTCAATACTTACTCGATGTTGAAGCAGCTCTTGCACGTAGCCATGCAAAAATTGGTAACATTCCAAAGAGTGCTGCAGATGAAATATCAAAAAAAGCATCTACAAGATTTGTTAAAGTTGAAAGAATAAAAGAAATAGAATCTGAAACAAAACACGACATAATGGCTATTACAAAAGCACTAGCAGAACAATGCAGTGGAGATGCAGGTAAATACGTTCATCTTGGAGCAACTAGTTACGATATTGTTGACACGGCTAATGCTTTACAGTTTGCTGAATCAACAGAACTAATTAAAAACAGTTTAAGAGAATTAAGAAAAACACTAGTTGAACTTTCAAAGAAACACAAAAAAACAGTTATGGTTGGTAGAACCCATGGTCAACATACAATCCCCATTACTTTTGGTCTAAAAATGGCTGCATATGCTATGGAAATTGACAGACATATGGAGAGACTCTTTGAGTGTAAAACAAGACTATTTGTTGGAAAACTTTCAGGTGCTGTTGGTACAGGCGCTGCACTTGGGAAAAATGCATTAAAACTTCAGGAGGAAATGCTTAAAGAGCTAAAACTAGGAGTAGAAGAAGTTTCAACTCAGATTGTATGTCGTGACAGATACAATGAACTAATTGGGGTATTATGTAACATTTCAACTAGTATGGAAAAGTTTGCAACAGAAATACGTAACTTACAAAGAGATGAAATTGGTGAGGTTGTAGAAGCATTTGAAGTAAAAAAACAAGTAGGTTCATCAACTATGCCTCACAAGAGAAATCCGATTACTTGCGAGCAAATATGTGGTCTTGCACGAGTAATACGTGGTTTTATAACCCCAACTTATGAAAACTCTATACAATGGCATGAACGAGACCTATGCAACTCAGCTTCTGAAAGATTCATTTTTCCACATTCATTAATTCTAACAGATTGGATAATTTATCAGATGAATATTGTTTTCAAAAACCTTCAGGTTTTCCCAGAAAAAATGAAAAAGAATCTTGAGATTTCAAAAGGTTTACCGATGTCTGAGTCACTAATGACTATTCTAATTTCAAAAGGTATGGGACGTGGAGAAGCCCATGAACTTATGAGAAAAGTATCACTTAAAGCAGTTCAAAAAAACAAATCACTAAAAGAGGTTTTTATAGAAGAAAATAAGAGCCTAAAGATACTTACAGAAAAAGAAATAGATTATGCTTTAAAACCTGAAAACTATCTTGGAGTAACAGGAGAAATCATAGAAAAAGTCATAAAAAAACTTGAAAGATAATTATGGATAAATTAGAAAAACTAATATCAAACACTGCAGAAGTTGTTACAATTGAGGAACTAAAAGAAGTTTTAAAAAAAGATAAACCCAGAGCATATATTGGTTTTGAACCATCAGGAACAGTACATATTGGCTGGAAGATTTGTACAAACAAGATAAAAGATTTTTTGGATTGCGGTTTTAATTTCACAATACTACTTGCTGATTGGCATGCATACATAAATGATAAACTAGATGGTGATATTGAAAAAATAAAACTATGTGGAAAATACATGGAGGATTGTTTTAAGGCAATGGGTGTATATGCAGATAAGGTTTCTTTTGTATATGCAAGTGAATATGTAGGTGATTCAAAATATTGGGAGCTTGTTTTAAGAACTTCTAAAGCAACATCTGTAGCCCGAGTTAAACGCGCTATGGATATAATGGGTCGGGAAGAAAATGAGGCAGAAAAAGATCTGTCAAAATTATTTTACCCAGCGATGCAGGTTTCGGATATATTTTATCTAAATTTGGATGTAGCATATGGTGGTATGGACCAAAGACATGCGCATATGCTTGCAAGAGACGTTGCAAAAAAACTTGGAAAAAAATCGCCTGTTGCTATTCATACACCTCTACTTACTGGTTTGCAAGCAGGGGAGAGAATGAATCCGTTAGATGCAAAAATGAGTAAAAGTAAACCTGATTCGATGATTTCAATCCATGATGATCCTGATAATGTAAAAAGAAAAATAAGTAAAGCATATTGTCCAGAAAAACAAATTCAAGGAAATCCGATTATCGAGATTTGTAAATTTGTTATTTTTCCTGAACTAAAAAATGAACCATTTTTAATTCAGCGACCCCAAAAGTTTGGTGGAAATCTAGAATTTAACGGTTCCAATGAACTAGAGCAGGCGTATATTAATGGAATACACCCGTTGGATTTAAAAAATGCTACAGCAGATTACATAAATAGGATTCTTGAGCCGGTTCATGTATATTTTGAAAAGCACCCTGAAAATTACGATAAAATGAAAAAGATGGGCATTACATATTAACTCATCCTATAATAATTAAAATTTATTTTATTGCTAGCAATTACTTTGTTTCATATCTATACACAAACGGTAAAATAAAAACATTACAGTTGTTGATACTTGCTTTATCAAAAGTGTTTAAAACCATAATGAATGCTTTTGTTGGTTTGTAATGTTGAATAAAACTTCTAAATGATCTTGTAATCTTAGGTTTAACTTTTACTTCTATTGGTATTATGTTCTTTTTATGTTCTATAACAAAATCCACCTCGGTTTTAGCAGTGGTGCGCCAATATTTAACTTGATGAGATCTCTTCAATTCGTTGTGAATAAAATTTTCATAAAGTTTATCAAAAAGAAGGTTTTCGAAATTTTCAAGTAGATAGTTTCTCATACCATAATCAATATAATATATTTTTGGGTTTTTCCTTAATTCATTCATCAGATTTTTATAAAATGGTTTGACTATGAAGATGACAAAAGAATCTTCAAGTAACGGGAGAATATCTCTAACCTCATGGTACTTCAAACCTGAGTGCGTACTAAGGGTTTCATAATTTATAACGTTACCACAGATGGAAGCAATCGCTTTTAGCAATTTAACAACTTTCTCACGGTATTTAATTCCGTACATTGCAACTATGTCTTTCTCTATATATGTGATAAATAGATTTTTTAGAAGTTCTTTTTTCTTGTTGATATCTTTTTCAAGAACAATTCTTGGATATGAACCATAGATTAAATACTCATGTAATAATTTGTTTAATTCGTCTAAGAAGATAGTTTTTTCAATATTTATTTCTTCTGACTCGAGATTTATTTTTAGTTTCTTATAGAGGTTTTCATATTTTTTATCTTTGGTTTTTAAAAATTCTGAAAAACTAAATGGGTATAAATTAAAAAATATAACTCTTCCGACCAGATAAGAACCAAGACTAGTTAAATCGAATGATGATGATCCAGTTATAATTAATTTTGTGTTATCAAATGAATCAAATACCAATTTCAGTTTTTTTCCAACATCTTTTATGTATTGAACTTCATCGAGTAAAAAATAATGTTTCTTGTCAGATGTTAAATAGAATTCTATGAATTCTTTTACTCCCTCTTCAAACTTTAGTCTTGTAAGATCATCCTCAAAGCTTATGTAGTGAATTCTTTCTTCTTCAATGCCTTTATTTTTCAAAATATCTTTTATTCTTAAGAGAAGCGTTGTTTTTCCACTTTGCCTCGGCCCTCTTATAGCAATTATTTCTCTGCTGTCAAGCCATTTTTCTACTTCTTTTTCTATATCTCTTTCTATGTAAATCATATATAAAACTATAACAAATAACTTTATAAATTTTTCTATTTTATTAAAAATAACTAAGTTATTTTAAAAATTAAATCATAAATTCTTTGTTTTTTCTATTTCAAAATTTTTTATCCTTTTAAAAATTAACCTCCGTTGTCTGTTGGTCTATAAAGGATATGTTGATTTGTATTTTAAAGCTAGAATTTGCGATGAAAATTTTAAAGAAAAATAAAGTATAAAAATTTCAAAAAATAAAATAAGTAAATAAAAAATAATTGGATAATCAAAAAATCTCTCAATTATATTAATAAAACTAACCATCAGTCCAAGTACTAAAAAAAGTATCATAGATACACTATAAAGAAGTAATATATCTGATTTTTTACCAACATATTTAACACCAAGAGGAACTGATACAATGATACCAGCAATATATGAAAAAACTAAAAACCATAAAAGAAAACCAAGTTTATCAAAACCTGTGAAAATAGAAATATAAGGAATAAAAGGTATTGTTGTTAAAAAACATAAAGCTAGTGCAGAAACTTTACCATAAACAACAGTATCATTTTTTATAGGTAAACATCTAATTATCCACATTGTTTTTTCTTCGTTTAAAAAAAGATTTAATGCAGGAAAAACAGCAGTATACATCACCACTACATAAACTCCTAGAAAAAGAAACATAGATGGTAAAAAACCACCAATGGTTTGTCTAAGTGATTCTGGAATTAAAATCTCATCACCATAAAGAAATAGATACCCAGAAAATAAACCAGTAGTAATAGAAGTAAATACAAAGCTAAATAATAACTTATCTCGCCATAAAACAGTTGTTTCTCTATGAAACTGTGCCTTTATAATACTACGAATTTTTACTAAAGATCTTTCCTTTGTTCTTTCCTTTCTTTTACTAAATAAATAAGATTCCATACTGTTTTTTATGCTCCAACCACAATGAATAATTGCAAGCGGTAGGGTAAATACAACATAAATTGGGTGACTAAAATAAAAATAAAAACCAAGTAAAATTAACATGGGTAATAACCTGTATTTTTTTGGGGAGAAAAAATTTACAGAAACTGCGCAACCGATACAAGAAGCTGTAATAACTCCTAAAGTAAAAAGTAGATATTCAAAAGGATAATTTATATTAATTCTAAAAACAGAAAGTGTAAATAAAAACATTAAAGAAAAAGAAAACCATATAATCAAATCTGTAAATAAAACTGCTAAAAAAATTTCAAATGCTGTTCTTTTTTGACTAACCTGTGTTGATAATGAATAAGTAACCAGTTGGGATTTGGTGAAGTTGTTGTAAAAATCAGCAACAGTTTTTAAAAAGAAAATAAAGAAAACCGTGAAAAATACATCCTCTAGACTAATATCAAGATTTGTTTCTATGTTCATTAAAAAATATGCTGCAAAAGAAAAAATAACAATTGAAAAAAGTATCATACCCAAAAACATTACATATAGAAAGGGTGCATCTTTTAATTTTTTTATCAAGGATCTTGTGTTTTCTGTAAGAACTATCTTTGTTGTTTCAAACATTTAGCCCATCCTTTGTTTGAAAATAAGTCTCTTCTATACTACCATATCTTGAAACCAGGGTTGACACCTTATCAGATAAAATTATTCTTCCCCGCATTATTAAGTACACAATATCTGCAACTTGTTCAACAAGTTGTGTAGAATGGGTAGCTATTACAGTTGTACCTTTTCTGTTTTTTATAAAATCTTGCAAAGCTCTTGATGTTAATGGATCCAATCCATAAACAGGTTCATCAAGTAAAAGGTTTTTTGGATTATGCATTATAGCTGATGTTACAGATATTTTTTGTTTCATACCCTTTGAATAACTTCCGATTTCGTAATCTAAAAAATCGTTTATGCCGATCATTTTAGTTATTTCACCAATTCTATCCTCTGCATCGTTTAACTTTCTAAGCGATGCAATATAAAACAGAAATTCTCTACCTGTAAGTCTTTCGTACATATCTGGCATTTCAGGTAAATAACCTATTTGTTCACGGGCTTTTATAGAGTCTTTTACTATATCAAAACCATCAATTGTTACCTGACCTTTATCAAAAGGAAGTATACCTGTACATATCTTAAGAAGTGTACTTTTTCCTGCCCCATTTTCCCCCATAATTGCAATAACACTAGAATTGTTAAAGTTAAAACTAACATTATTAAGTGCAACAATTTTTCCATAAGTTTTAGTAACGTTGTTAACTATGATCATCTTGTAAAGGGCATAGAGTTTTTAAATTATAAAGATATGTAAAAGAACAAATTGAATTTTATTTATAATAATTCCTCAAAACTCTAAGGGCATTTAAAGTAATCCACTTGCTAGGTTTATTTTTCTTTTCGATATCAACTTGAAAACGACCATTAAAAGTTCTTTCTAAGACCCACTGACCATCACTATTTTGTTTTGAAATAACAATATCAATTGCATCCTGCATCCTTTTATCATTATAACCTAATCTTGTTAATATACCAAGAATTTCCAAAATATCACATTGGTACATGTGAGGAAAACCTAATTGAAGCCAGCTAGGTTTTGAAACTTTTGAAAGATCATGGCTTTTCTTATAAATATGATGAATAAGGACATATTCAACAGCTTGGCTAATGGTATTTTTTATTTCTTTATTTCTTTTATTTTCAGGTATTTCTGCAAGTGCTTTTAATGATTTTATAACACCCATATGACAAGAATGCTTACCAAAACAATTAACATACTTTTTATAAGGCCAATCATCTGGTAAATATTGTTTACCATCGTCAAAACGTTGATAATTTATAATCCAATTAATTCCTTTTTGAACCCTTGAATCATCAATGCATCCAAAACGAATCAAAGACCAAACCATATTACCAGTTAAACAAGGTATAATCTTACTAGCAACACCACCACCTGATGAAGCCCTAGCATAAGAAAACCCACCGCTTTTTGGATCTTGGGAATTATTAAGAATAAACTCACATGCATTTTTAATTCTTTTATCAGTTTTATCTGCCCCAAGTTCTGCTAAAAGAATTAGTGACCAGACAGTTCCCTTGTACTTGGATCTAATGTAGAAGTCCTGGGGAACTCCCCAATAACCTTTAGGATTTTGCTTTGATAGAATTTTAGGAATTACACCTATTTCCATAATCTTTTCTTTAGCTTCTTTAACCTCAGAATCAACTAATTTCCTTTCTAATAATCCAGTTAATGTATAATATCTGACGGAAGGATTTTCTTTCTCTAGCAACCAGTTGATAACATCTTTTTTTAAAAAAGATTTCCAGTCTGTCATCAATTTTGTAACTATTTGCTATATAAGAAAATGTTGTAAGATATTATTTAATTAAGGAAATGACGAATCAAAGATTTCAAAACAATAAATCTTTAATGCCTTTAAGTTAACAGTATCTTAATTCTAGGAAACATTTTAATATAAAATTTCTATTGAATATTAAAATAATAAGGGGGATAAGACATTCCAAATAAAAATGATTTTATGATTGCCTATTCTGTAAGCGATAAAGGAAATATGGCCAAGGAGTTAGTGGATTCACTAAAATCATTGAATCGTTTCGTTAATAGAGATAATATTGTTGTTTTTTATACACCACCATGTTCAAAACAAAATTACAATAATTTTACTAATTATGCCATTGTAGAATATGTAGATAATATAATTCCGCCGTTTAAATTAAAGCGAGGATTACCAAAATCACGATATGGTGAAATCATAGGGCATCTTGGGAAGATATCAACTACTAACGTATGCATTTTAGATTGTGATACAATTATTAAAAAAGACCTTAAGGAATTATTCAATGATGATTTTGATGTTGCTTTCAGAGTAGCAACTCAATGGAAAAACATCGACAAACTAAAATGGGAAAATTTATTTGAAAAAAACAACAAAACACCAATACCTATGCCAAACAAAGGATTTATGGTTTTTAAAAACAATGTCCACAAAAAAATAATGGATAAATGTATAGAATATATGAACCTGGATTTACCACATGTTAATCCATATAATTACCAAAAAGATCAAATTGCACTTGCTCTTGCCATATCTGGTTACAAATTAAAGTTTTATAATGAAAACGTTCATGCATACCAGTGGTTAGGAGAAAATGATGAAGATACATATGTTTTCCATGGTCACCTGTTGGAAGATGATGAAGATACATACAATCTTCCGAAAAAATTAAAAAATTGGTTTATAAAGCAAGGATTGAAAATTTTTAAATAAGATAAGATGGATAAAATACAAATAAAGTTCTAATATATTAAAACAACAAAGAATCGAATAGGAGTATAAGTGATTGATAAAAATAAAGATGCACCGTTTAATCAAATAGTTGATTATAACATAGAAAAATAATAGCAATATAAGTGTTTTATTTGAGGATAAAGTGTTTTCAGTGTATTTTTAAATATAATAGGTTTTTTAGGATTCGAGGATATTTAAAACCAAAATGTTGATATTCAAGTTCTTATTATGCGGGCTGAATGATCGGTAGCCTGAATGACAATAGTAGACTACCCATAGTCTTAGAAGGCGACATTAAAAAATGGAAAATATTCCATGTGATCCCGATATTAAGAAATGGGTTAGCTGCTCCTTCGAGCAACTTTATGATAGTTTAAAAACCAATTCCGCAGGACTTTCTACTAATGAGGCTGATGAACGACTCAAACAATATGGATATAATATTCTTCCTGAGAAGAAGAAACATCGTCTCTACCGGAAACTGATCACCCAGTTCAAAAATCTTTTCAACGTCCTACTTCTTATTGCTGCTTTACTTTCATTCATCACAGGATGGTCAGCCAATGATATGGGCTCAATCCAGATGGGGATCGCAATCTTAGGTGTCGTAATTATCAGCGTTCTGTTTAACCTCTTTCAAGAACATCGTGCGGAGCGAGCTGTTGAAGCAATTCGTGACCTCGTTCCCATGAATGCAAGAGTAATACGAGATGGTCAGACCAAGCAGATCCCCATTAAAAATATTGTTCCTGGGGATATTATATCCTTAGAAGAAGGAGATAAAGTTCCAGCTGATGCAAGGATACTAAGTAGCTACGAATTCTCAGTCGACAATTCAACCCTAACCGGTGAATCCGAACCACAACCACGAGCCCCAGATATAAACACAGCCTCAACGAAAAATCAAATCATAGAATGTTCAAACATCGTATTCGCTGGAACGACCGTTGCATCAGGTTCAGCGACTGCACTTGTCTTTGCCACAGCATCAAATACTCAGTTTGGCAAAATCGTAACCATTGCTCAAACCATTGAAGAACCGCCAAGCCCACTCCAACGAGAAATTGATTATACCGCAAAGCTGAATTTCGGTGCAGCTGTAGGAGTTGGTGTTCTCTTTCTCAGTATCGTTCTTTTTTTCCTCCATTTGCAACTATCTGAAAGTATTTTGTTCATGATCGGTGTCATGATTTCGCTTGTTCCTGAAGGTTTACAGATTACAATCACTCTTTCACTTGCTATTAGCAGTCTTGCAATGGCTAAACGAAATGTTATCGTAAAGCGCCTAGCTTCTGTTGAGACACTCGGTTCTGCAACAGTTATCTGTAGTGATAAAACCGGCACAATCACGACAGGTCAGATGACCGTTCGGAAAATATGGATTGGCGGGCACATCTTCGATGTTACTGGTGAAGGATACGAGCCTGAAGGTTCTATTTTTTTAGAAGGCAACAATGTCAATTTTTCTAATCGAGAAGATCTCTACAAATTATGTCAGGTTGCAGCTCTTGATAATAAAGCAACATTGGTTCCACCTCTTGACCGAAGAAAATCACGATGGACAGCATTTGGTGACTCAACAGATGCAGCCTTATTAGTCTTTGCAGCAAAAGCCGGAATCCAATATAAACAGGAACTTATACAAAACCCACGAGTGGGGATGATTCCCTTTGAATCAACACGAAAAATGATGACAAGTATCCATAAAGGAACTGATGGAAAGTTAACCGCATATACGAAAGGAGCGGGTAATGAAATACTTTCAAAATGTAATTTAGTTTATTGGAATAAACAAACTATCCCCTTAACAAAAGAACTATCAAATCAAATCCGAACCGAGATTGATAACCTTGCACGACAAGCATACCGCGTATTAGCTCTTGCCATAAGAGATCTTCCCAACAATCAAGAAAATTTCGACGCTAAGTCTGTAGAAAATACACTTACTTTTATCGGGCTTGTCGCGATTTATGATCCACCCCGCCACGATGTTCCAAATGCAGTTCAAAAAGCCCAAAATGCCGGCATTCGTATTATTATGATGACAGGGGATCATGAACTTACTGCTGAAGCTATTGCGCGAAAAGTCGGTATTATTACATCAAAATCTTATGTGGTTACAACAGGATACAAACTTGCAGATATGTCTGATGACGAACTCAATAAACTTCTGTATATTCCGGATATCGTTTTTGCCCGCATTACCCCAGAACAAAAATTGCGGATTGTTCGTATCTTAAAATCCAAAGGAGAAACAGTAGCAGTCACGGGAGATGGTGCAAATGATGCACCAGCATTACTTGAAGCAGATATCGGAATTGCCATGGGAATTACTGGAACAGATGTCGCACGCGAATCAGCGGATATGATTCTGATGGATGATAATTTCGCTTCTATTGTAAATGGGATCGAAGAAGGACGTTCCGTCTTTGATAATCTTCAGAAATTCAATGTCTATGTATTTACACATAACTGGGCGGAACTTGCAACCTTCATAGCGTTTGTTCTTCTTCAAACACCATTACCACTTGCAATCGTCGGAATTCTTCTTATAGATCTCGTGTTGGATATACCACCTTCATTAGCGCTAACCCTTGAACCCCCAGAACCTGGAATCATGGAGCGCCCACCGCGTAAAAAAGAAAATCGTTTGTTCAACATCAAGTCATTAGCCAGATCAGGATATATTGGTTTATTCATAGGTTCTTTTGCATTAGTCTGGTGTTTTTATGCTTGGTCTCAAACCGGTTGGAGTATCGGTCAATCATCTATAACAGATAACGCTGTGTATCTAAAAGGCACAACGATGGTGATAGTCGGTATTATGGCAGGACAACTTGGTATGCTTATCGCAACCAGGACAAATATTAAGTCAACGTTTTCAGTGAGTCTGCGTCACAATAAATGGCTCTTAATAGCTATCCTTGTTGAAATACTGATATTATTCGCTGTGGTCTACATACCGTTCTTTGGTCCTGTTTTCAATATGATCTCTTTACATCCGTTAGAGTGGTTGTTATTGTATTCTATTGTTCCTCTTGTCATACTTTTTGAAGAATTACGAAAACTACTTTTGCGGAAATATTTCCTTCCTGCGACGATCGTTCCCATTCACCGTATTGCGCCTTCCATTTCAGGAGAGTTTGAGATACCTGTAGAAAAAAAAGTACCATCATTCCCTCAATTTATCGAACGTAATAACCCAATCATTTTGTCTCTTACTTCTCAACCCGGAGAAGAAAATATCGCAGTCATTTCTATGAATCTTGCCCGTAACAATGGATCACGTCTTATTGTTTTGAGGATTTTAAATGAACAATTAAAAACTTCTTTGGAATATAATATTGAACGCTCTCTAAGAGACACTGCAGAGGAATCAGGTATTCCTTGCCAATATATTGATGTCCGTGCACCACAAACAATTGAAAGTAGTGTTAAAGAAACTGTTGATAAAACCCAGGCAGGGACAATTATCATTTCTGTTCCACGATCTGTTTTTTATGGAGGCTGGCATACTACTCAATTCATAAAATGGATTGAGAAGTATCCCGACAAAAAGATAATTCTTATAAGCAGCCCTACAAAACATATTGAACCGCATCATCCACCTTTCAGAATTCTTATACCAGTTCTCCATGAATTTCATGAAGAGCCTTTTAATTTAACTGCATTACTAACTGCTCATTCCGCGATCCCGGATGTAGATATTATAGCTGCTAAGGTGACGGAATTCCCACCAACTGTTCAACTCTATTCACGTTATTATCCTAAGTCAATGATTATTAAGAGTAGAGAGTTTTCTATTCTAAGACATTCTTCTATTCAGGCTATCAAGCGATATATAACTCCTCTTACTTTATTTGTGCAAGATATTAGCCGAGGAACTGCACATTTTGTTGAAGAACGAAAAATCGATATGATAATAATGGAGGGCGATTGGTCTGAGAAAAAATATGGTTTTCTTAAAAAAGCGGAACGTAAAATCGTGAAGAAAGCGCAATGTTCGATTATTGTTACATTAGCACATCGCACTTAATAATTAGTCCATCGTAAATTTTTAGCATTGAAAAAAATTAGTCAGAGGATTTTAACCCCTAACAATATTACTCACATAGAGATTAAAACATTAATTAAATTAATATTAGGTTCAAAGCTCTTTTCCATATTAAAATTAATATTTTGTTACAAAAATTATGTTTTTCTCCTGTAAAAACTAATCTTTTATTCGGTTTTTTCCGAACATTTTCCGACGATATATAAATTTCAATAGTTATATTCAAGTTGAGGTTGGATAGTATGGATATGAAAAAACCTATAGTAATATGTATAAGTATGCTGGTTTTGTTCGTTACTGTTTTTGCAGTAACAGGGACTAAAATTGATAATAAAAACACAATTCCATATAAAACGCTTAATAGATGGTCAAAAACATATGGTGGAGATATGATTGATTGGGGTAACTGTATCCAACAAACCTCTGACGGAGGATATATCATATCTGGAACCTATGGAAGAAATGCCTGGTCGTTGTGGTATTGTTATTTCTATCTGTTTAAGATAGATGCCTCAGGCAACGAAGAATGGTATAAAACATATGGAACTTATGATAGGGAAAATGTTGCCCAGAGTATAAAACAAACCTATGATGGTGGTTATGTAATAGCAGGATATTCAGGCATACCTCAAAACATGGATCTTTATTTAGCAAAGATCGATTCTAATGGTGATATAGTATGGACGCGTATTTTTGGTGAGCCTGATAGTTTTGATGTCGGTAGAAGTGTTGAGCAAACCTCAGACGGTGGATATATAATTACAGGAGAGACGGGATCTTTTGGTGACGGAAGTCAAAATATTTGGTTGATAAAGATTGATTCAGACGGTAATGAACAGTGGAATGAGACCTTTGGAGGAACTGGTTACGACGGAGGAAATTGCGTTAAAATATCATCTGATGGAGGATACATTATTGTTGGTTTTTCAGATTCTTATAATACAGATGGTACTACTGATGTCTGGCTTATAAAAACAGATAGCAATGGAAATGAAGAGTGGAGTAAAACCTTCGGAGGAATCGATTTTGATGAAGGACGAAGTATTCAGAAGACCTCAGACAATGGATACATTATAACAGGTTATACTTATTCATATGGTGTTGGAGGCGGTGATATATGGTTAATAAAAACTGATGCCAGTGGTAATGAATTGTGGAATAAGACTTTTGGTGGAAGCGATTATGATGAAGGCTGGTGCGTCCAACAGACAAATGATAACGGATTTTTTATTACTGGTTTATATGGTTGGGGTTACTCACAACCTGATATTTATACAATAAAGACTGACAGCAATGGTAATGAAGAATGGCATAATATCTTTGACAATAACGGTGCAGAAGACGTTGGTTACTATGGAATTCAAACATCCGACGGCTCATACATAGTTAGTGGATATACTGGTAATTACCTAGAAGAAGACATAGATGTTTGGGTAATAAAATTTGAAGGTGAAAATCAACCTCCAACTATTCCAACTATTGATGGCCCAACAAAAGGAAAAGTAGGGATAACATATGATTATAAATTTGTGTCAACAAATCCATATGGTGATGATGTTTATTATATTGTTAATTGGGGTGGTTGCAGCAATGAGACCCATACCTATGGTCCTTATCCATCAGGTGAAGAAGTTACTGTAAATCATACTTGGAATGAAAAAGGTACATTTACAATAAATGTAAAAGCTAAAGATATACTTGGTGCAGAAAGTGACTGGACTACACTAAAAGTTACCATGCCCAAGCCTAAATCAATCAACAATTTGCTACAACAACTATTTGAGCGATTCCCAAATGTATTTCAAATACTCAGATTCCTACTAATACTATAAAATGAACCTTAAATCTATCTTTTTTTCTTTTTATTTTTAATATTTTTTTGAAATCAAATAGGTGTAAAAAACCTGTTATTTGTGATAGATGTTTTAAGTATCGAATCTTAAGGAAAGTTTAAATTAGGTTATAATATTATAATTTTATATTTATTGGGAGGTAGAAAAAAATGAAGAATATTTTTTATAAAAGAGGGTTAGTATTAGGAATAATAATTATATTTGTTATAAGTGCCTTTGGAGCAAGTAACGCACCAGGTATTAGTAAAACAACAGAAAATGAAAAACAACAAACATTGACAGTTTATAGTTCTGAATTTTTAATTTCTTTTGAGCAAGCTCAAGAAATGATTAGAGCTCAAAAAGCTATTTTATTAGATATACAGGATAGTTATATTTCTAGTAAATTTAACGGAGTTATACCAGTTACATTATCTGATCTTGAATGTGGAAGCTGTACAGATCGTATGTTTAAGGATTATGAATATCTAATTGTTTATTCAGAAAAAAGTGCACTTAGAACTCAAGCATCCGAAATACTTAGAGGACGCAACTACATTGTTTACGAACTTGTCAATACCAACGCCTTGGATGATTTTTCACTAGCATATAAGATATATAACTCGAACTTTGAGAATGAATATAATGAATTACCATATGAAGAATACACTCCGATTCAGATAAGTGGCACTACAGCTCATGTAAGTGCATACAAACATGATGGTCAGATTAAACGTCTCTATGGTGAGGCTTTTTCTTCAGGTGAAAGCCCTGAAGAGAGCGCAGATAATTTTCTTCAGGCTAATGCTAATCTTTTTGGTATAGAACCAGATGACTTAGGAGACCGATATCTTCAACCAATTATGTATAACCGTGATACTGGCGAATATAAATTTATAGGTATCAACTATTTACAATACAACCAAGATATCCGTGTATTCAGATCACGAATTATTCTATTGGTGAGAAACGAACACGGATATCCACTTGTTTTAGTTTCTGCAGATCTACGGGACTTAGGTGGGTTTACACCAGAGACTGAACCAAGTAAATTAAACCCTGAAAAAGGAATTAATAATGTTTTGATAGTATCCCCAGATTTGTTTCATTTTACACAACCAGAATTGGTAATATGGGCGGGCATAAATGATATGGTCGTTCAGCCTACATTAGCATATTGTTTTATTGGGGATAATGATTATAAAAATAGTGGCAACTCTCCTCAGAAATACTTATTTTTAACTGATGCAGAAACTGGAGATATACTATACATTGAGAATCTTATCGTTAACGTAGATGTTTATGGTAATGTGCAAGGTAAAGCAACGCAAGGTAAAGGTGCTGATATCTGTGGAGATGAATTACCTGAACCTTTACAATGGGCTCGTGTAAACATTGACAGTACAGTTGCATATACTGATGAGGATGGGAATTTCACAATTCCTAACTCGGGTTCTTCTCCTGTGACTGTTGAATCACGGCTTTGGGGTCAATGGTTTAGGGTTTTTAACCAAGCGGGAGCAAGTACAGTATTATCCTTATCTGTAACCCCACCAGGTCCAGCTAATTTTATGCATAACGATCTAAACAATGATGAATACAAACGAGCTGAGGTCAATGGTTATCTACAAGCCAATATCGTCCGTGATTTCACACTTACTTATAATCCAAGTTATCCTGGTCTACAACAAAATGAGTTCCCAGTTAATGTTAATATTAATGATTATTGTAATGCTTATTACGATTATAGCTCAATAAATTTTTTCAGATCCGGAGGTGGATGTCCAAACACTGCTTTTTCAACTGTTATACACCACGAATATGGCCATCATTTAGTATCGATGGCTGGTAGTGGACAAGGACAATATGGTGAGGGAATGGGTGATGTAATGGGTGTACTGATTACTGATGATTCAGGGGTAGCATATGGTTTCTATGGTGACTGTAATACTCCTCTTAGAAACGCTGATAATGATATACAATACCCATGTAGTGGTGAAATCCATTACTGCGGACAGCTACTTTCCGGTTGTGTATGGGATACCCGCAATGAACTAGAAATTACAAATCCTTCAAGTTACCTTGATATTATCAGCAATCTAGCAGTAAATGCTATGCTTTTACATACTGGTGAAACGATAACTCCAAGTATTACCATAGATTATTTGACTTTAGATGATGATAATGGCAATATATACGACGGTACACCTCATTATTGGGAAATTGCAACTGGTTTCGGTGCACACAACATGGATGCACCTGATCTAGCACTTCTTTCTTTTGAATTTCCAAATGGACTACCTGAAATAATCTCACCCGCTGGAGGAACTACTGTAAGAGTAATTGTAAATGGTGTAACTGGTGAACCAGAACCTAATACTGGGATATTGCACATAAATAATGGCTCGGGTTGGAATGAAATCCCAATGGTAGAGATCGAACCAAATGTCTATGATGCTGTTTTTCCAGGAGGAGTATGCCAGAATCAATTATCTTACTACTTCTCAGCTGAAACAACAAATGGGCAAATCCAGCTATGGCCCAATGGAGCTCCAAACGATGTATTTACTACTGTCTTTGCCTATGGTATCGAGGTCAAAATATCAGATGATTTTGAAAATGACCTCGGTTGGACTGTAGAAAATGATCCATATCTTACCACAGGTGCTTGGGAACGTGGTACTCCTGTTGGTGGTGGCGAAAGAGGTGATCCTCCGACAGATTACGATGGATCAGGAAAATGTTACCTTACAGATAATGAATATGGTGACTCTGATATAGACGGCGGAATCACATGGTTGATCTCACCTACTATTGATCTGAGTGGAACTGATAATGCGAAAGTTGACTATGTTCTATGGTATACAAACAATTTTGGTAATGATCCAAACAATGACTTATTCAAAGTATATGTCTCAAATAACAACGGTGCAAACTGGAATTTAGTAGAAGTAATCGGACCTGTTACTACATCTGGTTGGAAAGAAAAAAGTTTCATGATTGGAGATTTTGTAACACCAAATGATCAGGTAAAAGTCCGTTTCGAAGCCTCAGATCTTAACGATGGATCTGTAGTGGAAGCAGGTATTGATGCTTTCAGCATTACTGTTTTTGATTGTGAACCTCTTTTTATAGCAGATTTAACTTGTGATGGAGATCTAAATTGGAGTAATATAAAACCAGACTCAACAGTTACAGGTGATTTCCAAGTTGGAAACGCCGGAGAAACAGGCTCACTACTCAACTGGAAAATTGACTCTTACCCAACATGGGGCACATGGACTTTCACACCAGCAAGCGGAACAGGTTTACCAGATGGAACATGGGTTACAGTAAATATATCAGTTGTCGCACCACCTGATAAAAACAAGGAGTTTACTGGGAAAATAAAAATAATCAACTTAGACAACTCAATTGACTACTGTGAAATAGATGCATTTCTTAAGACACCGAGAGCTAGATCAAATACGTTTATACTAAGACTTTTAGATCGATTCCCAAATGTTTTCCTAATACTAAGGTTTATACTCGGACTGAACTAATACAACTTTTTCTTTTTTTTAAAAAAAACTATGACAAAAGACAAATATTTCAATCAAAGATTTAAGAACAAATTTTTAAATATTAATTCAGAATAAATTAATTGAAATATACTAACAAAAAAGCATTATTTACCCTAAATCTATAACAATTGTTAATCTTTTGAGGATGTTTATGAAAAAAATACTTGTTGGATTTATTTTAAGCACGCTAATAATTGGTAGTGTTCTTGTAAGTGGTACAACAGTTAATAATAACTTATCTGATAAAATAAAATTTGAATTTGAAGATGGTAAAATCACGTCTACTCTTTCTATTGGAGATTATGAGATTCAAATGGAAAAAAAATCTCAATAGTTTAAAATCTATCTTTCTTATTTTGTAAATTTTGGCATCAACCTAAAACTTATATTTAGAGACGAAGGCTCATCAATCCAATCATCTAAACAACACTTAATAGAGCATCTACTTTTCCAATATTCAGTATGTTTACATTTGTATTTTTTCAAGTAAATTCTTTTTATTCTGCTTAGAAAATTTAACTCCCAACAGATAAGTTAACTCCTCAATAGCATTGCTGATTATGCTGACTGGTTTTTCCTTGAAAAAGCTTCAATAGTTGCTTCTTCAGAGTCTGGTGGATAAATAAAGGTTTTAACAAGACATCCTGCACTTTGTTCATAGATTTTTCTTTACGAAATGATTATAACCCTTGATGCCTTCATATATGATGTTGGTGGGTTAACGGACTATCAGCCAGATGCACTCTGGCATTTACTGATTTTTGTAGATTTTGTTGAAAAAAATGAGGCATTGTTTTGTTGATTTGGTATTGTTTTTTGTCAATTTTACGAACTTAAAATCTACTTTCGGAATTAATATAGTTATAGTAAATTTTCTTAATTCTAAAAATTATTAATATATATAAGCAATACATTTAAATGTGTTAAAATATTCTAGGATTATAAGAGGAAGGTAAAATGAAAAAACAAATACTGACATTATTTGTAATCTGTTTATTGATGATGCTGTTTACAGAATCTCTTATTGCAAGAGCGGATGATCCTACCCCACCAGATCAACCACCTAGTGGTCCCGGTGGTTCAGATTATGTACACAATGGAGTAATAAAAACTAGATATAAATGGGGGGCACACCAATACTGGATTTTTGAGCCAGATGATCCTAAACCAGAAACAGCTCCTTTAATTGTTTTTAATCATGGGTGGACTGCTATATTTCCATATTTTTACAAAGCCTGGATTTATCATATAGTAAAAAAAGGAAATATTGTTGTTTATCCAAGATATCAATTTGGTATATACTTTGGTTTTAAAAATTTCTATTCCAATGCTTTACAAGCAGTGAAGGATGCAATAGAAGAACTAGAAAGTGGAAATCATGTTCATCCAGAACTAGATAAGTTTGCAATAGTTGGTCATTCTCTAGGTGGAGGTATTACTGCCTATATGGCAGCTGAAGCAAAAGATGCTAATCTACCTATACCAAAAGCAATAATGCCTGTTCAACCTGCGATTTTACCTCCTGTTGAATTAGGCAAAATATCTAACGAGACTCTTATGCTTGTAATTGTTGGTGAAAATGATACAGTTGTTGGAAACTATTCAGCAAAAGAAATTTTTTTCAATTCAACTCAAGTTCCTCTTTCCCAAAAAGATTTTGTTATCCAAGTTACAGATACATATGGTGAGCCTGATCTAATTGCTGATCATATTGCGCCTGTTTGCATACTAAACTCCGATACAGTTGATGCTATGGACTATTTCTCAACCTGGAAACTTTTTGATGCTTTAACTGATTATGCATTTTACGGGATTAACAAAGAGTATTGTCTTGATAATACACCACAGCAGCGTTTCATGGGGCTTTGGAGCGATGGAACACCTGTTAAAGAACTAATTGTCACTGATACGCCATAAAAAAATAAAATAATCTCTAAAATAATTCAATAAATAATATTAAATTATTTTATTAAATAAATCTGTTATTTATTAACATGATATATGTTTGTACAAAATAATTATTAAATTATTTTATAATTTAATTATGTTCAATAAATTGATAAATAATTATTTAACACTATCTACCCATACATAATTTTAAATAAATAATAAGAAAATAATATTTATTAATAAAAATGGAGGTAAAAAATGAAAATATTATTGCCACTAGTTATTGTTGGAGTATTAGTCCTAAGTGGACTTGTCGGAGCCGCTGACTTGTCAAATAATAAAAATACAGGTAATTTACAAAGTAAAAATATATCGTTCTTAGAGCCTTTTATAGAGGAAAAAGATGGATATATCATATTAAAGTTAGATGGATCGAACAATGAAATAATTGAAACTGGTAACCCAATGTTACCAACTTATATAACTTCTTTTATGTTTTCTTGGAATGCAAAAATCAAAGGAGTTACTTGTTCATTTTCAGATGTAAAAGAAATGACAATAAATAAGAAGATTATACCAGTTGCTGAACCAATTCTACTCACTGGTACATCTATTGTTTCAGAATCACAAGTAAAAGAAAATACTGAAGTTTATGAAAGTGATGCGCTTTTCCCAGATGCTTGGTATACCTATAGTATTACTTGTGGTTTGAATAATATAAATCAACCGTCAATCTTTGTAACAGTTACTTTCTATCCAGTAAGATATGCTCCAGCAATAAATAAGTTGTACTACGTAAATGATGTTGAGATTATTGTCAATTATGATGATCTGGGATATCAACCAACAAATAACCCTGAATCATACGACATGGTTATAATAGCTCCTGAAAAGTTTTCATCAGTGCTCAATACCCTTATCGATCATAAAAATAAATATGGTATGAACACTATACTGAAGACAACGGAAAGCATTTATAATGAATTTTCTGGTAGGGACAAACCTGAGCAAATAAAATACTTCATAAAATATGCTAAAGAAAATTGGAATATTACTTATGTACTTCTTGTTGGTGGTTTAAAATCATATATAAATGCTAGAGATAGAGAAGATGTAAACCAAGGCAGTAAAGATTGGTGGGTTCCTGTTAGATACACAAATATCCCCGAAGATGAAGGACATGGTTGTATCTCTGATCTTTATTACGGGGATTTGTATAGATATAATACGACTACTAACACAACTGAGTTTGAAGACTGGGATTCAAACGGCAACGATATCTTTGCAGAATGGATTGGTTTGAAAAAAGATAAACTTGACCTAAATCCAGATGTTTATTATGGTAGAATACCATGTGTAAAAACCTTTGAACTTAAAATAGTTATAAATAAAATCATTGAATATGAAAAGACTCCACCTACAAATAAACCATGGTTTACAACTATGGTTGGTATAGCTGGTAAAACATCTGCTAACTATCTTGGGCAACCAGATGGAGAATATTTATGTAACTTATCATTTAGCTACATGGATAATCTAATCGATAACGAGGTGAGGGTTTATGCAACAAATAACAAAACAGGTGGACTTGTTCCAGTACCAAACGACATAATAAAAACCATCAATGATGGAGCAGGATATATATTATTTCAGGGCCATGGTTCCCCCTTAGCATGGAATACTATTTGGGCAGATGGTGTTTATCCAAAAGATTGGATCGGCGGTTTAAATTTTGGTCATTTTAAAAAACTAAAAAATGGGGACAAACTACCAGTTATTATAGTCGGAGGATGCCATAATGCATTATTCAATTTGACAATAATTAAAGCATTGCGATCTGGAAATTATAAATGGGCTAAAATTCCTATACTTAAAAACCTAGTAATAAATGGTACCTGGTATTGGACATCGGGCATACCAGTTCCTCGATGTTTCAGCTGGTGGTTACTAGCTTTACCAAAAGGAGGATGTATTGCATCCACTGGTTGTACTGGTTATGGAATCGGACCTGGTGGCGGTAATCCTAATAAACTTAGCGCAAAATTGGAGACCAATTTCTTCGACCAAATCGGCCAAAATGGCTCAACAACACTTGGAAGTGCGCATAGCGGTTCTATAAGAAAGTATGTGCTAGAAGACGCTATACCTTCTGCTACAGCTGCTCATTGTGTCACAGTTTACCAGCTTTTCGGTGATCCAAGCCTCAAATTAGGTGGATACGAAAAATAAAACACTCTTTCTTTTTATTTTTTTTATTTTAGAAATTGGTTTAGTGTTATTTTTTAATAAATGATTTTATTAAATTCCCTTTGCTTTTCTTATTTGATGCTCAACTGCCTGTGCTGTATTTTTCATTGCTTGCATCGGCCCCCATCCTTCATGAGATGCATAGAAGACTCCTTTTTGTGATGAAAGTTTCATCTCACAAACTACTCTATACAACTTGTTTTTGGTTTCTTTATGCTGCTCAAGTGAAACATGTAAATATCCGAATTCAAGGAATTTTTCATAATGATTAAGGAATTCTTCTCTTAATAGATGAATTGCATGATCTTTATCAAATCCATCAACTTTTTTTGTATTTTTGTGAAATTGAATACCAAAGGTTTCTGATTTTTGATACGAAATAAAAGGCGCTAGTAATTCTTTATGAGTCACAATACCATGAAGATTGCTTTCTTTTCCAATGAGCATACCGGTAAGTCTAAATTTATGCATACGTGTATGAACTTCTTTTATAGTTGCATCTGGTGACATAATTAGCGGTTCTTCTTTCATAATACTTTTTACTGGTAAGTCAAATTTTTTCTTTTTTTCTGTAGCAAAATCGCCATGTCCTGTCCATCCTTTAATTTTTACATCTGGATGCATAACATATTCAATAATATCGTCCATTGTTATAGTACCGATGATTTTTGTATTTTCTATAACCGATAGATAAGGAATATCCTGTTGCTGAAACATATTGATGACTTTACCAAGATTTTCTTCAGGGTTGATTGAAAAAGGCTGAGTGCACATGATGGTTTTAATTGGTTGCGATCCCATTCCTTGTTCAGTTAGTTTCTTCAAAACATCATCTGCAGTAACAATACCAATTGCTGTTTCGTTTTCAATTACAGGAAGATGATAAATGTTATTTTCTATCATAAGACGAGCAATTTCTTCAATTGGTGTGGTAGAAGATAGTTTCGGGGTATGAGCTATCGCGGTATGCACTTTTGTTTCAAGAGAGATTTTAGGTTTCATTAGACATCGTTTTAAAAGCATTCCTTTGTACTTTTGCTTATCTGTTATTACAATTGCATCAGTGTCTTTAAAAAGTGAAAGTATCTTAGAAAACGGTTCGTTTCCATCAATTTTTATAAAATCTTCATTTAATATATCTTTAGCATTTACCATAAAATACACCTTTTCAAGGAAGGAAGGGAAATATTATTATCAATATAAATGTTTGTCATAAATCTTAATAATTTAAGATAAAATAATAATTTCCAATGAATTGTCTTGTTTAAAATAGAATAATTGTTAGAAAAAAAAGCGATTTTTGAACTAAATATGTAGTATTGTATTGGTTTTAATATTAAAACTGCCAATTATCTGTGTATGTATCATATTCTTGCGGATCCATGTCTTCGCCATACATCTCTAATACAGCATCGTGTGCAAGTGGAGTTGCATATACTTGTGCATCCTCAGCATTGTTGTAATTGTATAAACCTTGCATGTAGTAATATGTAAATACACCATTTTTCATAGTTGAATCTCCATCCCATGAAAGTTGATCCTCAGCACATGCAGTGTCAACAACTCTACCATTGTATATATTTGGTGTATAAGCACCAATTAAATCATCCATACCTCCTGAGAAACAGCTGTCGAAAATAAAAACTGTTTTTTGTGATGTAAATGTTGAGAATTTCTGTCTCAACTGACCATCTAATATTATGTAAAGATTGAAAGATACTATTCCTTCATCTGTATATTCCGTATCTCCATCATTATATCCATCATATGTTGCTCCATGGCCTGAGTAGAAAAATACACATTCAGAATTTACATTTTTTTCTTGTGTATTCATCCAATCAATTGCACTTATAATACTATTTGCAGTGGCTTTCCTATTGGTCAATAGTTTAATGTTACTTGAGGGATAACCCTTTGAAATCAGATAGTTGTACATATCTATTGCATCATCATCAGGATAAAGAAGATCGTTACCTACGCCCTGATAATCTGCAATTCCTATTATAACAGCCCATTTGTCAACCTGTGGCGGGCTTGGTGGTTTTCCTTTACCTCCGTTTGATCCTTTTCCCTCATTTAAGTATTCTCCAGGATTACCTTTGTCATCAAATATAATTTTTGGGCCTGTATAAATTTTTCTTTCATAAAATGAAAAGTTTTTCTCCGCTAGAAGTGTTGGAATTACAGTTAATATCATTGCAGCGGCTAAACAAATACATATACACATTATTCGTATTTTCTTGTTCATAATATATCGCCTTTATTATAGTATTAGGTTGTTTTATTTAAAAATATCGAAAATATTTATCATAATACAATTTTACATTATATAAATAAAAAGAAATTGATTAATAAAGGAGATAGTAATCCCATTGTATTAGGTTGAAAAGCATTTTGGAAAAAAATTTTAAACAATGAAAAATAATTAGACAGCTACATTACTCCGCTTTCCTTTAAACTCATAAAACCTTCCTTTCCAATAATCACATGATCCAATACCTTAATTCCCATAATATCGCCAGCCTCAACCAACACCTTTGTTACCTCTTTATCACTATCACTAGGTACACAATCCCCACTTGGATGATTATGAACAATGATAACCGAATTACAACTAGCTTGAACAGCGGAATTAAATAACTCCCTTGGATGAATCAAAGACTCATTTAATGTCCCAATGGAAACCAACTCTTCTTTTAGTATTCTATTCTTTGTATCAAGAAATAGTGCATAGAAATACTCCTTTGTTTTATTCTGCAGTTCATCAACATAATATTGATAAACATCAGAAGCAGTTTTTATTTGCATTTTAAAACCTTTTTTCATAAGTTTATTAGTGCGTCTAAAAATCTCAAACATAGCATTAATCTTCATAGCTTTAACAGGATTTCTAAACTCTTTTTCTAGTTCTGATAATGAAAGCTCTGCAATTTTATCAAAATTATTAGTAGCAAGAACCCTGTTTGATAGGTCCACAGCATTTTCGGTTTTATCACCTCTGCCAATAATTATTGCTAGTAGCTCAGCGTCACTTAGAGAAAAAACTCCTTTTCGCCTAAGTCTTGCGCCAGGTCTATTAAACCAAGGCATATCTTTTATTTTCATGTTTTTAAAAATTAGCAATTTATGTTAATAGTTTATGTATCAATTTATAACAATTTAAAAAAAACTTATTTGATATTAAAACAATTCACAATATAAAAATATAAAACTACATTTTTTAGCCTTTTATATCAAACTAATTAGATGCTACTTATTGGTTTTATCAAAAAAATAAAAAAAAAGATTGTTAATTTTTTTTATTTTATGTCATTAATAAATGTCTTAATATCGGAAATGTATTTGGGAATATTTCAAAAAATCGTAAAAACAGCGTGTTATATGATAATCTATTCCTTGGTATAGTAACCGGAATTTCCGCCCATGGACTAACCAAACCATTTGTGTCCTTTGCTCTAGCCTTAATAGAGTATCCACCGATTTTAGACCAACTATGACCAATAATAACTTCTTTACCTGATGAATATGGGCCTATCCAGCTACTGTTGGTTTCATCTCCCCAATCAACATAATAATAAACATCATCGGCATCAGGATCAGCTGTTACAATACTAAACTTATACTCTTTCCTAGGTTTACCATTAGTTGGACCATCTAACACAGGTTTTTCCGGATATCCATTCCTAAGAATATATAAAGTCGGGTCACCACAGAGCACCATCCCATAATACCATTCCTTCTCCCATAGTTGAAAAGGTGCTTGTGCATCAAACCATATACGGAATGCCTCACCTAAACTCTTTCCTTCTGATAGTGGTAACGTAAAATCATCAAAGTTAAGCATACTACCACTTTTTGAGGAAGCAATAGTAATCAAACCATACGTTGTATTAAAGATATATGCTCCAGCTAGATAATTTTCATCAGTAAAACGACCAGGTCCACATGCAAAAAGGTTATAGAACAAAACAGGTGGATCAAGATTCTGAATATCTTGAGATAAAACCCAATTACCATGGTCAAAGTAACTACCAAGGTTAAATGGACAGCCATTGCCTAATCCTCGTGCCCATATTCCAAAAGGTGCAGGGTCACCCTCGCTAGGTGTTACATCAGCCTCTCCATTAAGATAATCCGTGCTTAATCTAGTAGACGTGTTAGAGTTGTAATATGGACCATTGATAAGCCACGTGCCGATATGAGAAATAGGCACAGGTATTGGATCATAGGATATGCCTCCAACTTCACTACCATCAGGGTTACTTAGACGAGCGCTGAAACCATGTTCTCCCATCCATTCAGATATTTTTACTAAAAGTCTATTTTCACCAGCTGATAAAGTAACATTTATCTTTGTCATATCAGCCTCAAAACCACCATACCGATTGTCATACAAGACCTCAGCTCCATTAAGCCAGACACGTGCGCCATCATCATATCCCATCCATAGTTGACATGATGTGGAAGTTTCAGTATAAATCCGAACAAATGCGTAACAAGCCCCATAGTCAGCATTGTTACAGTACTCACCTAAGTTAATATATGGGTTTTCAGAATTATAACAATTCCAAGTTTTTCCACCCATAACTTGACCTTCCAATGGATTGATACTTGTTTCATTGATTCCTAAATAATTTGTTGTAAGATAATACCAAAAATTATCTGGATTATCCTGATGGAAACCATTGAGTAACCAACTTCTAATAAAATCTGCTTCACCTGTATGGATTTCAGGGTTGTTGATCTGATATTTAAGATCATTAAAAGTGTTATAATTCAAATCAGTAAAACAAACACTAAACATGTAGTCACCACCACCCTGACTAACTTTACATAACATTTGGTTCCATCCCTCATTCAGAGTTACATTAACCTCAAAAGCATCCTGAGACCAACCACCATACCTATCATTAGTATATATATTAACAGAATTAAGCCAAACCTTAATCCCATCATCACAACCTAATAAAAGTTTAGCAGATCTGTTACTCGGACAATAAAAATAAACATTAGCATAACTAACTGACTCAGTTGGACGAGTACCAAAATAATGGCCACCGGAATAACTATGAGCACAAACTTGGACAAAATTCTGCCCAAGCTCCATCTGATCTAAATAATCCTCAGCTGTGGTATTATAACCAGAGTCGTAACGAACCACGTCATTACCATAGATAAGACGTAAAAAAACATCCATATCATACCAGTCCTCCTCAACATATTCAAGCCCACGCCAGGGTTGCGTCAACTCACCAATACGATACTTACGCACCTTACTCAGATAATCATTAACCATATTGAACTCAGTATCATATGTAAGAGTATTAGCATAAATACGACCTACAAAAACCTCAGGCCCCATATCACCATTACCAGTAGTATGAATTTCATAATCACCATCATTATCACGATCCTCCCAATTCCCATCTAAATCCATATAAAATAAATCACAAGGAAATACATCACCAGATACTTCAGCCCAAGCAGCAGTTATATTTCCAATAAAAACAAAACCCGTATCCCCTTGATTATAACGATCAATCACCCATGTTTTAATCTCATTAGGTGAACCTCCAGTAACTCTCTGAACAGTTACAGAATAACCCTCAGCATTTAAATCATCTATATACTGATTGAGACCGGTGGTTATCATAAAATATAAAACCGTATCAACTAAAATCGAAATTTTATTAACATTAGATTGTAGGTTAGTATAATACTCTTGTTGTTCTGAGAAAACCGCAGAATTAATAGGATGGACTCTCAAGTATTCATCATAGGTACCAGGAAGTTCACCATTGGGTGAGAACCATTCCAATTTAGTTATAAAACGGCCATCTTGTTCATCAAGAAGTCTTAATTGGTTTTCCTCTACTTGATATACTACATTAGGATCTTTAATAGATATATAATTGTTAACAGCTGTTGTTTTAACATTCAAATTATAAATGAATATTGTTGAGAAAGTAATAATAATAGTTAATACAACCTTTAATGCTTTTTTCATATGCAAATACCCCTTTTATAGATAGTTTTACTCAAACCCTTAAAAAACATAACAATTGTTTACTATATAAAAATATTAGTTTGATAAATATTATAATTATATGAATATAATTATAGTAACTATAATAAACTCCGTACCTCTTTCAAAACCATATTGAATTTTTTATGCTAATGTTGTATGTAACTATCAATATTAAAATTAAATAATCCATCCCATCAGTTGAATATCATATCTAGGAATAGGATCACTTATGCAAAACAAAATTGTAAAAGATATATTTGCAAAAAAAAAGATTTTTTTAAAAGAAACAAAAGAAATGTTGAACAGCCTTTATAAAGAAATAATGTTATTACGATACAATGATAAATCAGGTAAGAAAAAGAACTGGCGAAATAGTTCCTTTTCAAGCAGAAAAAATAACAAATGCAATTGAAAAAGCTATGATTGCAATTAATATCAAAGATAAAAAAACTGCTGAGAAATTAACTAAAGAAATAGTTGAAATACTTAATTCAAAAACCTCTATTTTTTACAAGAATATTCCAGATATTGAACAAATACAAGATACTGTTGAAGAAGCACTTGAAAAACATAATGAAAGACTCTTCAAAGCTTACTCTTTATACAGAAGATCACGAGGATTAGCTAGAGAGATTAAACAATATTTTAAAATAAAAGATGACCTAAAACTAGGGGTAAATGCGCTTAAAGTCCTTGAAGAGCGTTATTTAATGAAAGATGACAAAGGTAGAATAATTGAGACTCCTACTCAACTTTTTAGACGAGTTGCTAAAACAATTGCTTCAGTAGATAAAAAATATGGGAAGAACCCTAAAAAAACTGAAGAAGAATTCTTCTATGCTATGAAAAATTTAGAGTTTTTACCAAACTCACCAACTTTGATGAATACTGGTACAGAACTAGGTCAATTATCTGCTTGTTTTGTATTACCAATAGATGATAGTATTGAGAGTATATTTACCACTCTTAAAAACATGGCTTTAATTCAACAATCTGGTGGAGGAACTGGTTTTAGTTTCAGTAGGCTTAGACAAAAAGGTGATATGGTAAAAAGTACAAGAGGCATTGCAAGCGGCCCTGTTTCTTTTATGCGTATATATGATAGTGCAACAGATGTTATTAAACAAGGAGGTAAAAGACGAGGGGCAAACATTGGAATTCTACATTGTACACACCCAGATATAGAAGAGTTTATTTTTGCAAAATCTGATAAAAGTTTGACAAACTTCAACATATCCATTGCTGCAACAGATGATTTCATAAAAAAAGTATTAACTAATAAAGAAATTTTACTAAAGAATCCAAGAAATAATAAAATAACTAAAAAAATTAATGCAAAATATCTTTTTGATTTGATAGTAAAAAACGCTTGGGAAACGGGGGATCCAGGTATACTTTTTATCGATGAGATAAACCGTAAGCATCCATTACGAAAATTAGGAATTATCGAATCAACAAATCCATGTAGTGAAGTTCCTTTATTACCATATGAATCGTGTAACCTTGGAAGTATTAATCTTGTAAAAATGATTAAAAATGGTGAGATAGATTGGCAGAAAATTCAAAAAACAACAAGGATGGCAATTCATTTCTTGGACAATGTAATCGATGTAAACAAGTATCCTCTTAAGGAAATAGAAGAATTTACAAAAGCAAACCGGAAAATAGGTTTAGGTGTAATGGGTTTTGCTGATCTTTTATTTAAATTAAAAATCCCATATGACAGCAAAGATGCAATTTGTATTGGTGAAAAGATAATTTCATTTATAGCAAAAGAAGCAAGGCAAAAATCATTAGAACTTGGAAAAGAACGTGGATCTTTTAAAACATTTAAAAGTAGCATATGGTCTAAAAAATATCCTGCTATGAGGAATGCAACATGTACAAGTATTGCACCTACAGGTACTATAAGCATAATCGCTGGATGCTCTTCAGGAATTGAACCGTTATTTGCTCTTGTATTTTTAAGAGAGGTTATGGAAGGTAAAAAGCTCATAGAAATAAATGAGATATTCAAAATTGAATTAATTAAACGAAATCTTTATTCAGACGATTTAATAGAAAGTATATCAAAAACAGGGAATATAAAAAATTTTAATCTCCCAAAAGACGTAAAAAAAATATTTATCACTTCCTTAGATATAGCACCTGAGCTACATGTAAGGATGCAATCTGCTTTTCAAAAACATGTGGATAATGCTGTTAGCAAAACAGTGAATTTACTTAAAAATTCTTCTGTTGATGATGTAAGAAAAATTTATTTACTTGCGTGGAAGCTTAAATGTAAAGGTATAACAATCTACAGATATGGAAGCAAACCAGAGCAAGTACTTTATCTGGGTACAGGCAAACCAATTGTTGCAAAGGTTGGATATAGTGGGGGTTGCCCGACAGGATCATGCCCGTTATAAAAAACTTATGAAAAGTTGTCAGGTTTCGATGTATAATTAAAATTTGTAATGTATTTAATAAAGATTAAACAATTTGCTTTCTCCTATTATACTTATCTTTAATTGAGTTGTATACAAAAATAAAAAAAAGAAAAAGATTAGTTAATTTTTAATGACGGATCTCCTAATGCATTCCAAATTGTAATAGCATGTGCTTCACCTAAACCAACAGTATCTTCATCAAGGAACTTTTGGATAGAACCATCAAACGCTGCGCCAAAGGTTTCTGCTCCATCTTGACCAATTTCATAGAAAAAATCTGTGGCAAGTTTACTATTTAGAGTGTTTGGATTTCCGACATAACTAGTTGTTAAACCTGTTCCTCCAACAACTGAAACCGCCCCACCCCATGGTATTATCATCATTCTCCAACAAAAACAAGCAACTCCAGGCATACCACTCGTCCAGTAATATCTACCATTTCCTAAATCCTTTGATTTTAAACTTGTATATAATGTAATATTAAATTGGGCATCATGACATCCCCCAACAACCACAACAGGTAATTTTTTAGAATTGAAAAAACGCCATATATCTTTTGCATAGATTACCTGCATCCAGACATCAGTTGTATTTGCTGGATGAGTTACCCAAACAAGGGGACTTCCGTGTCCTGCGAAATATATGAAGCGCGCGCCATTTGTAAAAGTCTCAGCTACATCTTTTAACTCTGGAATAGGTTTACCAGTACCAACATTTGAGGCATAAACTCTAACCTCTTCATCAATGATATCATCTACATAACTCATAGCAAGATCCGTTAAGTATTCCCCATCAGGTTGACCATTATATAGTTCAAAACTCCTACCAGAAATCCCAACCATTCGATTATACCATGATTCTCTTGTTGGAGTTGAGGTTTCATATTGAATAATTTTATTTACAACAATTTTCAATTGATTTGTATTTACACATGGAAGTCTACCAACATATACATCTGGATTAAAATCAAGAACATCTCTTCCAACTGAACCACTCCACTTTGCAATTATTCCATCATTGTTTGAATCCCAATCATCAAATTCACCACCTTCCTTGTAAATATCTGCATAATAAAGATCAGAAATTGCCCCAAAATCATGTAACTCACCTGAGTTAATAATATTTGTATACCTAACAGGGACATGCCAATATTTACTACCATAATTAATATGTTCTCTGTCATTCGCATAAAATAATGATTTTAGACCACCCACTAGTAAAACATATGTTATGTTGTTGGTTTCAATAGCATCTTTTATAAAATATTTTATTTGCTCAGGTTTATCAACACCATTATATTGGTCATAAATATCTTCAGTTGTTTTAAGAAATGTCTTAGTACCTATCTTGTTTTTATGATCAACCAATTTATTTAAAATTCGAGAAAATTGTTTAGGAGCAATAATTACAAGATCATATTCATCTTCATAAGTTATTGGTTTATCAGGGGAATCATAAGTTATTTCTACTGAAGCTTCTTTTATATAATAGACCTTGTTTAGTGCAGGTGAATATTGTACAGGGTAAATATAAATTATTATATGAGTCACTCGCTCTTTATTTGATTTTAATCCACAGGTTATTTTTTTATCATACCAATTTATTGGATATCGATTTGTACTTGAATAAACACTAATGTCTTCGATAAGATCTGTAGGTTCATTATCAGTTTTTAAAGAATTTGTAACAATCTGAGGAGTAGGTATGATTTTTTGTGTTAGTTCAAGTTCAAATTCAACAGATGGAGTAAATTTCACATCTATATTTTTAGCTCCAAATGGTAAGTCAAATGAATAAGTTATCATAGGTAATAATGGCTTTCCTGAATCTCTTAATAAAAATTCTGTTTCAGATAATTGAATTTTAGCATATTCTCCAGTTTGTATAATTTTAGGTGTTGAAAATGTAAAGGATTTTGATAAATAAATGCCTGTTGTATTTTCTTTTTCTGTAGAACCAATAGCTTTTACTCCACTTATTAGGAGTATCCCTACTAAAATTATTATAAAAATTTTTTTCATTTCATCACTTCCTCAAAAAAAAGAAGCATTAAAGAACTTAAAAAATTTTTTTTGTAATAATTGTACAAAATAAAAAAAACCTTTATGCTATACCAGAATTTGTACAAATATACAAATATTTAGAAAAATAAATTAAATATATGTCTACTTAATTATTATAGTTAATATTATTCTTGTAAACTCCTATTTGTTCTATTAAAGTATATGTGTTTATAGATTTACTGTGTTTTTTACAATCCAATAAGCAATAAACACAAAGTTTTTCCAAACAATTATTCTCTATATGCATATTTAATTTTTTAAATTTCATTGACGAGTTTTTCTGTATATTCTTTTTGTTTTTATACACAGTTTTAATAATATCAACCTATCCTCAAGCTCGGGTCACCAAGTAATATCCAATCTTGTATAGTTTTGCAATCAATTTTGTTTGACGAGACTGGGAAATTTGTAATATAATTCTCAATTGTTTGACTATGAATTTCACCTATTGTCCTCATTTGTTCTTCACCATATAATCTAAAGAATTCAACTGCAAGTAAACCGCCGTATCTTTCTGCATCATCTGTTATATTATTGTGGTTAGAATCACCAACATTTCCAAAACAAATATTTGTATTAGTTAAAACCGCAATTGCTCCTCCATTGAATTTATTTAACAGTCTACTGGCTATACATTCAAAGATACAATCTTGATTAAAATAATTTGGTTCCTTTTTGATAAACTTGAAAATGTTTAATATTGATACATCAATTTTACCATGTATACATTCTGTAAGGACAACAACTGGATACATATTCTTATTTTTTAATCTGGGAATTTGTTTATTTTGAAGAACTATTATTTCAGTTGAATCTGGATTAACCATTCTTACTCTATCTTGGCCCCCCTACCTCTTGTAATTACAAATCCACATCCTTGATTTATAGCATTTATTAAATCATTTGATGATTTCATTGTTCCAGTGGATGTGTACAATCTATTTATTTCAAAACCTTCCATGTAGGAAATAGCCACTTCACAAGTTCCTTCGCCTTCAATACCTGGTTGATCTGGGAAAGAATCTCCTCCTACTGCAACTAGATTATTAAACCATGATTGACAACAAGTACTGCTTTCGTATTCTATTATTTTATTTACAATATTATTTGCCTGCATTATGTTTCTACATGGTAATCTACCAACACAAACATCTGGGTGTAGATCTAAACTGTCTTTACCCCATTCAGCAAATACATTATCGTTATTACTGTCCCAGTCTTCAAATTCTTCTATATTTTTGAAATATCTGAATAATATAAATCACTGAAAAAAGTCGTGTATTTACTACTACAATCATCAAGTAAAACATATCTTAGAGGTATATACCAATTTAGACTTTGACCTTTCATACCTTCAAATAGTAAAACATATTTTACTCTATAGTTTTCAATTGCATATTTTATATAATATTTTATTTGTTCAGCGTTGTCACGACCATCAAACTCATCGTAGATTTCCTGTGTTGTTTTAATGATAGTATCTACATTTATACTATTTTTATGATCAGCGAGTTTCTGAGCAGCTGATAAAAATTCTTTCGGTGTTATAATCACCAAGTCATAACCAAAAGTATCCATAGGTTTTATTATTGTACCAGCTCCAAGTCCACTAAGGACTATAACTCCTACCATAACCAATGGTAATATTTTTTTTATATTTCTTCCTTAATTTCTTTTTTATAATGTTTGAAAACTTTTTTTGAAGTTAAAAGTTATTATTAATTATTTGAACAAAATCAAAAGTTTTATCTTCTCAATTTGAATTAATACAATAAAATAAAGGTAATAGTTTGAGGTAATATGAAAAATAAAAATTTAGATTCCAAAGATCATAAAATACTTTACCACCTTTTTTTAAATTCAAGAGAATCATTATCCTTAATAGGGAAAAAAGTAGGTTTACCAAAAACCGTTGTAAAATACCGTATAGATCAACTTGTAAAAGATAATGTAATTGAAAATTTTAACACAATGATTGATGTATTTAAACTAGGATATTCTGTTTATAGACTAAACCTTGTTTTCCAATATGCATCCCCAGAAAAAGAATTAGAAATAATTGATTATTTTAAAAATTACAAAAATACATGGAGCGCTTCTTCTGCTAAAGGAAGATATGATTTTACCGCTACAGTTCTAGTTAAAAATCAAAATGATTTCTTTTCATTTTATGAGGAGACATTAAAACGTTATAGGTATTATTTAAAAGAAATTATTTTCTCACAATTATACGAAAAATTTGGATATAAACATGCCACATTATTTACTGAATTACCTCCTTCAGATGAAAAAGCATATGAATATAGATACACAACTCAAATAATTGATATTGATGATACTGATTATAAAATTCTATATTTATTAGCTAAAAATTCTAGGATCCCAAGTATAGATATTGCAAAAGAAATCAATGTAACATCAACAACTATTATAAATCGTATTAATAGACTAATAAACACAGGTATTATTCAAAGATATTCAATTAATATAAATACAAATAAACTTGGCTTTAAACCTTTTAATGTTAATTTATCACTCAGAAACTACGATAAAAAAAAGGATATTATACGATATTTAAGTAACATCCCTTTTATTTGGGAGATACATAAAGCTGTTGGTGGTTATGATTTAGAATTATCTATTTTCACATTAAACTTTGAACACTTCCATGAACTAATGAATGATTTAAGAAGTAAATTCCCAGATGATATTACAAACTATGATTATTTGTATGTAACAAAAATTCATAAAACAAATTTACTACCAGAACAAAAATAAATTATTTTTTTAACTTTTTTTTAAAACATTATCAATTCTTATCTTCAACTCTTGTATATCAATAGGTTTTTCAATATAATCATCTGCTATCATAGAACCAGCGCTTTTTGCTAAACCATCTGAACGCGCTGTTAAAAAAATAATAGGAATTTTTCTCCATGCTTGATTAGCTTTTATCTTATCAAAAACCTCCCAACCATCCATTTCAGGCATCATAATATCAAGTAAAATAAGATCTGGTTTTACATTTTTTTCTAATAGTTCGATACATTTTTTTCCACTTTCAACACCTATTATTTCGTATTCATTTGGATATTCTTGTTCAAAACCAGTTTTAATAGAAAAGATCTGATCTTTTTCATCATCAACCAACATTATTTTTTTCATTTATTTCAAACCTTCAGTTTTATATATATTAGTTTAGCCTTTAATATTATTTATTGAATTATTTTTCTAATTCTTTATTTTTATATAATGGTAATGCAAAAAACACAGTTGCTCCTTTTCCTAAACCCTCGCTTTCCATCCATATTTTTCCATTGTGCCTTTCTACAATTTTTTTACATATAGAAAGTCCCAATCCACTACTTTCGAAATCATGACGCGATGTATCTGCTTTATAGAATTCTTCAAATGCGTGTTTTAATTGGTTTTTTTTCATTCCGATACCATTGTCTTTTATTGATATTTTTATAAAACCTTGTTCCTTTTTTGCATCTAAAATTATTAAACCTTTCTCATTTGAATATTTTACAGAATTTTCTAATAAGTTAGAAAATAGTTCTTCTAATCTTAACTTATCAGCTTTTACAAATATTTTTTTCATTACATTATTTTTTATTTCTAAATTTTTACTATCAAATAAATTTTTTTTATTTTGAATAATTCTTTGTATTTCATCTTTTAAGTCAATTTTTTCAAGAGAAAATTTTGTTTTTGGAGAATTTAATTTAGCTAGTTCAAGAGTCTTAATTGCAATATTTCTCATGTATTCTACATTTCTTTTTAAAACTTGAAAAATCTCTATTTTTTTAGGGTCTGTTTCTTGTTTTTCAAGTATAGGAAGGAGAATAGTTAGTGGATTTAGCGGGCTTTTTAAATCATGGCTTAATTGATTTATAAATTCATCTTTTTGCTTCAAGAGTTGTTCAACTTCATTGGTTCTTTCCTTTATTCTTTTTTCTAAGTTCTTATTTAATGCATCAAGTTCTTTTCTAGCGCGAATTAAATCCCTATTTATTTTTTCAAGATTTGCTGTTTTATCTTCTAACTCCTCGGTTCTATTTGTTACAAGTTTTTCAAGATTTTCACTGTACTCTTTTAAACTATCTTGTGATTTTTTTAAATCAGTTCTCATTTTGTTAAATGCTGATGCTAATTCACCAATTTCATCTTGTGAATTTACTATTATTTCATTTCCTAAATTTCCTTTTCCCATTGATCTGACGCTTTTTATTAGTTTACCAATAGGCGCTGTAATAAAACGATTTAAAATAAAAAAAATCAGCAAAAAAGAAATAATTATAAAAATTCCTGAAGAAATAAAAATAGTAAAAATCATTTCTTGTTTCATTTCTTCTAAACTAGAAAGTGAAAAAATATATCTAATAGAATAATCATGTCTGCCAAATTCAGTTATATAAGGTTGGACAATATCAAAAAATTGCTCTTTTTCTAAAAACTGGTTTGAAGGTTCAGATGAAATAATTCTTTTTATTAAATCTGGATCTTGTAAATATCTCTCACCATATGTAATTTCATCATATTTTGTTTTTTCAAATAATTCATTTGTATCAAATAAAATTTTACCGTTTATATTTAGAATTTGTATTTTATTAGCATTTTTATTTAGACTCAATAGGTCATCTACAATTTGTATAAATTGATAAAAACCAGATTCATAAAGGGTCTCGTAATTTTTAATTAATGTTGCGACTGATAAACTAGAATATGATTCAGCATTATCTATTAATGAATCCTTTGCAGAATTATATTCACGATCAATTATTATTAAAGAACTAGTTAAAAATACAATTATTAATATGAAAAAAACAGGTAAGATAATTTTTATTTTTAGATTATAGAATTTTTTTATTCCATTTTTCAATTTGATATAACCTCTTTAATTATTTGAAACTAATTTCTTCTACCCTTGTCATAAAATCTGGTCTAGGCGCCCAAGCAATATAGTCAGCTATAGCAACTACACATTTAGGAATATAGAGAGGAATCAAAGCAACATCATCCATTGCAATTTTAAAACCATCTTGCATTAGGGAAAGTCTATCATCAGGTTTTAAAATATGAGAGACGTTCTCACCAATACTATCAACTTCAGGATTTGAGTAACATCCTATGTTATATGTTCCAATACCTTTTTCTTGATCAACTGTTCTAAGTAAATAATCAAATATCTCTCCTCCATCACCAGTTCCTGTAAGCCAGCCAGAAATATAAAAAGACATATTTCTACTCATCATCATCATATAATGATCCTCAATTGGCAAAAAATTAAGTTTTACATCTATAATATCAGAAAGTTGACTTTGAACTATTTCACAAATTTTTTTATTAGTATAAAAACCTTCTATACAATCTAATCTTAGTTCAAATCCGTTTTCATAACCAGCTTCTTTCATTAATTCTTTTGCATTTTCAGGATCATAAGTTGGCCTCTCAATGTTTGGGTTATAACCAAAAATCAAAGGTGAAACAAATTGTGATGCAGGTTCAGCAAATTCAGAGCCATTTAAGGCATTGTCAATAATATAGCTTACATTAATGGATTGATAAATAGCTTTTCTTACTCTTACATCTGATAAAGGATTTTTTTCATCCTTGAAACCTGCACTATTATTTTCTCTAAAATCAAAACCAAAGTACATAACCGTTGGTTGAGTACAAATTCCTACTGTAATTCCTGAACAATTTAAAATTTCACTATAATACATAGGAAGCAAATGACTAGCAATGTCAATTTCACCAGAAATACTTGCATTTTTCATTTCTTCCTCATCCTTAATTATTTTAAAAGTAACATTTTTAACTTCCAAAGGTTGATCCCAGTAATCATCAAAACTCTCAAGTTTAATATAATCGTCTTGTACATATTTTACTAGTTTATAGGCTCCTGTTCCTATTGGCCACCTCTCAGTAGTTTCTTCTTGATATTTTTTAGATACAATTGGAATATCAATAAGTTTATTCAAAAGAACAGGACAAGGTTCATCGGTTATAATATCTACTGTGTATACATCAATAATTTTTACCTCTTTTACTGTTACTAATAAATCTCTTAAAACATGTGTTTCATTTCCTTTTATATAATCAATTGTATATTTAACATCCTCAGAAGTAAAAGGATAACCATTATGGAATTTAACATTCTCTCTTAAATAAAACCTCCAAGTTACATTGTTTGGATTATTCCAAGAAGTAGCAAGTTTTGGTTTTGTTCTAAAAATTTGGTCAAATTCTACCAAGCTATTAAAAATATTCATATTTATATTCATTGTATTAGTATCATAACTTTCCAGCCATGGTTGAAAACCATAGATATTATCAAAAATACCAATAATTAAAGAATCACGAACAGGTTTATTTTCGTTATTTTTATTATTAATACAACCAGATAAACTTGAAAAAAATAAAATAAATATCAGTATTAAAACCAAACTCTTAAACTTGTTAATAGTTTTCATATCTCATCACTCCTATTTTATTATAGAATAACTACTTTTTATTAATACATTATCTTTTATAGGATTATTTACAAATTTATCCTTTAGAAAATTGGAATATTCCCGGAGAAATAACTCAATCATTTTTAAACTATTTTCCATTAAGAGTCTTTGTAATTATACGTTTTTCGGCTTTACGCAAATTCTCTAGTATAATGTCTTTACTAATTCCAATTTTTTCAGCTAATTCTTCACTTGTTATTTTTCTGGGATAATCATAATATCCAAACTTTGCGGCAAAATTAAGAATCTTTTTTTGATAATTTGTAAGGTTGGAAAGTATGTCACATTCTTTGTACTCTACTTTTTGAATTTTAAGATCTTTTATATTACAAAGAATTTCCATTGCCTTAAAAAAGTTCTCAACCTCAGTATCAGTTGCTTTGATTATATATATATTTTTTTTAGATTCCATCATTAATATCACTACCTTTTAAGCTAATAAATGAGATTTTGATAATTTTAATGAATATTTTTTTCATATCTTCACTTATTCCAATTATATTTTTTAATTACCTATAATTAATATATTAAAAAATTATTGAATAAAAAAATTTTTTTAAAATAGTTGAACAAAATAGGAATTAATTTAATTTAATATTGATTATGTTCAATAAAATTTAGAAATACAAATATTCACTTTTGTCAGAAAAATATTTAATAAAGTATATAATTTTATATTTTTACTTCATTTTAGTTTTTTTGTTTTACAAAAAACTATCCAATTTTTTAAAATTTTAAACCTGTAAGTACCAATTTTTATTACATAAAATTTGTTTAAAAGTTACAACAAAAAAATTAAACATTATATGTTATTGAAACAAAACGTGTTAGATTTTGCTCCAATAGATTTATTATATACCTTTTTGATAATAATCATTATATTATTTAATATGGGGGTATTCAAAATTAAATACAATAAAAAATTAAAATGTATTACAAGAGGAATATTTGTAATATTATTATCGATTTTTCTTATTTTCCCTTGTATATCTTATTCTATAGTTTCTTTAAAAAATTATGAAGGCGAAAATGAAAAGATCATTGGAAGAATTTCAAGGGAAATAGAGATACCCCCTGGTTCTGATTATTTTATTAAATTTTCAAAAAATAATTTAACATTAGAAAAAGAAAATATTCCTTCTATTTCATCAGGTTTATCTGAAAAAATCATAGATGCTATTGCTAAATCACCGAAATGGATTCAGCGTGAGCTGACAAGACAATTTCAAGCAATTGATGGGGACAATTATGCAGATTTGATAATTGAAAGTAGTTTGAGATATGTAGACGAAATAGCTTTTTCTATAGCATGTTCTCCTGTTGGAAATGTACCCAGTGCAGATATTATTAGGGATAATGTTTTAACTCTTTATGAAAATGATGAATGGATAAAATATGCTGATATTGCAGATTATGACAATGGATGTGGTAATTATTATTCTACAATTAAATATAGAGTAATTGAAAATGAAACTGTAAAAGAATTTGAGTATTTACCTGAAATTTATTATTGGTATGTGGTTCATCCTCAGCTAACTAGTGAAAAACCTGATTATATTTATGGAGAGTTTTGGAGAGATTATATCTTTAATCATAATGACATTGGGTATCCTCTTCTTAAGGAGAAATTATCAAATATTTATTACCTCTGGGATTGCAAATCGTATTTTCAAGACAAATACCGAACTTGGAATTGGAGTTTAACTAATCATCCAACTGCTATAGAGGTAATTAGTTATTGGGTTGGTAAAACTGTTACCCAACAAGCATATGGAGACAGGCCAGGTCAGGCAAATATTATTGCTCATGAACATAATGGATGGTGTGGAGAACTACAAAAAATTGCTATTGCTGCGCAGAGAACCGCACTTATTCCATCTGTTGGTATTTTTGATTCTGGCGAGGATCATGTTTGGCGTGAGTTTTATGAGCGAGGTTGGCATGAGAATGATAACTGGTGGGCTGATGGTGGAGGAGCTGTTGACGAACCAGATGTTTATGCATATGGTTGGGGAAAGAATATGTCTGCTTTGTTTGCTAAAAAGGGTGATAACTCAATTTATGAGGTAACACCAACTTATATTCATCCTGAGGATAGAGTTAGTGTTAGTTTTAAATTACTTGATAGGCGTTTAAACCCTGTTGATGGGGCAAGAATTGTAGTGACAGTACGGGGACCTAAAGATATAACAGGGATTAAAAACAAGTTTTTTGAGGTAACACAAAAGATATGGGATTTTATTCCAGAACTTTTTAAAATAAAAATTATTCAAACATTGTATGAAAAAATAAATGAAAGAATTAGCAAAATATCTGATTCTGTAAATGGACCAATTTACTGTATATGGAATTATACCAATATAAACGGAAATTGCTTATTTGAACTTGGTAAAAATCGTAGTTACATTTTCATTATTCAATATGGTAATATAAAAAAACCTTTATCTTTCGCAAGATTCAATGCAATTCGCTTTTTACAAAACCCAAAAGATAAACAATATGTTTTTTTAATTCCATTTCTTCCTCCAATAAAAGACAAACATACAAATATAAAAATGCCAAATGGTGATGTTTTTTTTGATGTTTCTTTTAATACAAAATCCTATCAAGTTCAAAATACTTTGTTATCAAGTCAAAATAAGGTAATTTATGAAAAAGAAGGAGAAATTGACTTTTTTATTGTTGATGAAGAAAATTTTGAAAAATATAACCAAGGTTTTAGTTACAAATGCTATAACTATTTAAGTAATAGTAAGTGTGAACTTTCTTTTTCTGCACCACAAAACAACTATTATTTCATATTTAGAAATAATGGTAGAACAAGTAATATGATTCTAAATTTTACAATAAGTGCTGAAATGTTAATAACTGATGATAAAATTCAAATTGTAAAACCCGACACAAGCATCTTTGATAACCCTATTATAATTATTGGTGAAAAAATAATTTTTAATGGTGTTGCTACTAGTAATATAACGCTTTATATCAATAATGAAACCCATGAGATTTCTATTGTGAATTATGAATGGAATTATGAATGGGACACAAATGGGTTTACACCTGATGACTATTTAATTGAGGCAGTATGTGGGGGTGCAAAAGACCAATTAAAGATCAAATTAATTGACAAGGCGCCTCCAACAATTAAAATTGATTTACCAATGGATAAAGAAATAGTTGAAGCAGAAGAAATAGTAATTTATGGACAGTCTATGGATAACCAAGCTGTCCAAAGAGTTGAAGTATGTTTAGATGATGGTGAATATAGTTTAGCAAATGGCACAGAATTTTGGACAATAGACTGGGATATAAGTGCTTATAGTTTAGGTAATCACAATATTTCCGCTAGAGCTTTTGATACCTCAGGCTGTGTTTCTTATGATAATATAACCTTTGTACTGAATGAAAGTGGGCATTCATGGACACCAATTATCAATACTTTTTATCATAAACCTGAAAATCCTACAAATGAAAGTAATGTTGTTGTTTATGCAAATGTTACTACTGGCAGTCCTTTTGCAATTCAAAAGATAGTTTTGTACTGGGATGACGGTATCAATACAGAATCTATGCAAATGTTTAGATATGGTGATAATCCTATTCAAGATCGTCATGAAGAGGATCCTTTGAAAAATGAGTCAAATGATCCTATATATGGTTATGAACTTGGGCAATTCTTAACTGGTAAAAATATTTCTTATTGTATTGAGGCATTTGATACTGCAAATAATAGTGTTATAACTGATACTAAATCTTTCATAATAGGATAAATTTTTTAAATTATATTTATATAATTTAAAATAAATATAAAAAATTAGCAATGGAAATACAATTTATATTCAAGATCTGTAATCTCTCCAATATACTGTTGCCAATCTTTCTTTTTCTTTTCAATAAAAAGTTCAACGGTTTTTTTGCCTATACCACGAATAATAACGTCGTCTTTCTCCAATTCCTCCAAAGCCTCTGAAAGATTTGTTGGTAATTTTTGAATTTCAAGCTTTTTAAATTCTTCACTCATTTTATATATGTTTTTTTCGGTTGGTTCATATTGTATTTTCTTTTTAATTCCATCTAAACCAGCATAAAGTATTGCAGCAAAAAATAGATATGGATTTGCTGCTGGATCAGCATTTCTAATCTCAACATCTATATTTTTCTTTGCAGGAATACGTATAAGACTACTTCTGTTGTATCGTGCCCAAGCAATATAGATTGGTGCCTCAAAATTGGGAATTAGTCGTTTATAAGAGTTTAATGTTGGGTTTGCAATAGCTGCCATTCCCCTAGCATGTTCAAGTATACCTCCAATAAAGTACCGCGCAGTTTGACTAAGTTCGTAAGGATCGTTTTTATCATAAAATATGTTTTCTTTCTTTTTGTAAAATGCAATATGTGCATGCAGGCCACTTCCAGCATCACTGGAAAATGGTTTAGGCATAAAAGTTGCAACAAGTTTATAGAGGCTTGCTATCTCCTTAGTTAAATACTTAAAATATATACAATAATCAGCAGCATCAAGTACATCAAGTGCATTAATTTCAACCTCATGCTGGTATTTACCAGATTCATGATGATGGTATTTAACATCATATCCACTTTTAAGCACCATCTCAGAAAGTGTTTTACGAAATGCCTTAACATTATCAAGAGGTGACGGAGAAAAATAGCCATGTTTTTCATTACTTTCATAACAACCTTCTTCACTATCATTAAGAACATAGAACTCTATTTCTGGAGAAAATCTAATTTCATCAAAACCCTGCTTTAACATTTCTTGTTTAGCTTTTATAAGAATACGCCTTGGGTCACCAAAAAAGGGTTGTTTTGAGGAATCAAGGATGTTAGCAATTACTCTAGCCTCATTTTTTTCATGAGGAAGGATAAGAAATGTTTGTGAATCTGGCATTGCAATCATATCTGATTTTTCAACACTTGCAATACCTACGGATGAACCGTCAAAACCACTACCTTGGATTAAAACATTTTTAATAAACTGTTTAGAAGGAATATGGACAGCGCGTAATCTGCCAATTAAATCTGTAAAATGTAGTTGGATCCATTGGATATCGTTTTCCTCTATAAGTTTTTTAATTGAATTCTTATCCATGAAAAACCGAATGATAAACAATATAAATATTTTGTCTCTAATAAAAAAGTTTGTAAAATTGAAAAGTTTTACTTATAACAAGATATTTAAGTTGACAAGTTATTTATCATTTTATAAAAGGACGGAGATAGGGATTTCATACTCTAACTAATAATGAAATTTTTGTTTTTTGTTCTTTTATTAAGAATAAATCAATAGTTTAATGCAGATAGGTGGTTAGGAGATCAAAGTATGAGTATTGTTAAAAGAGGAGATAAAATAAGATTAGAATATGAAGGTGTGTTAGAGGATGGAACTGTATTTGATAGTTCAGCATTAAAAGGATGCCCTCTTGAGTTTGAAGTTGGTTCAGGACAGTTACTTAGAAAATTAGAAGAAGAAATAATAGGAATGAATATTGGTGAAGAAAAAGAAATCATTTTATCCCCTGAGGATGCCTATGGTGAACATAAATCTGAATTTTTAAAAGAAATATCAAAGGAATACTTTCCTTCTGATCAAGAAATAGAACCAGGCATGTATTTCATGATGGTAATGCAAGATGGCCGTCAGACCCCTGTTAAAATATATAGTATTTCTGAAGATATTGTTACGATTGATTTAAATCATCCACTAGCTGGAAAAACCTTGATTTTTAAAATTAAAGTCATTGAAATTGTTTGTTAATTATTAGTAAATATTATATATTTAAGTAAATGGGAAGATTTTTATATACAGTTATATTGACCCTGAATTATTACATAATAGAAAATAAGAAATTTTCTTTTATGTAAAAAAATATAGAGGTAAAAAAAAGCATGCGAGATTTTAATAAAGGCGGTTTTAAAAGAGATTTTGGACCGCGAGAGATGCATAAAGCGACTTGTTCTGAATGCGGACAAGAATGCGAAGTTCCATTCAAGCCACAAGAAGGCAGGCCAATTTATTGCAAGGAATGTTATTCCAAAAAGAGAAGATATTAATTTTTTTTCAGCCTAAAAAATTTAGCTGAGCTCTTCTTTTCTTTTTTTTATTAAATTTTTTGTTTTTTTACTTAAAAATGTATTGGGCCTAACATACCGCCAATATAAAGAATAATTGTTGCACTAACTGTTACCAAGATATTATCATCAATTATACCAAATTCATATCTTTCAAATAAAGAAGCAACAACAGCAGCAACTACGCCCCATAAAGGTATAGAAGGATTACTTGCTAGTGCAAAATAATAACCAATGGGAATACAAACACCCATCATATAGATGTTACCTATTATGTGTTTTTTCCTTTCCTTAAAAGCAATATTTCTAATGATACCAGTGATTCCATCGCCAAATGCAATAAATGCTGGAGGTATAATAGCAATCCATGGGTTTCCAAAAATCCACCATAAAATAAAAATAGCAAGTCCCCACATAAAACAAAAACTAACATCGTTTAGGTTATCTTTGGTTTGAAACCAATAAAGAATTCTACCGGTTTTATGAGCAATATACATAAATATTGCTAAAACCAAACCAGAAAACAAGGGATACCAGGGATTATCAAAAACAAATGGAACAGCAAGAACAATAACACCTCCTGCAAAAATATGGATAAATTTCCGGTTATAGTAGATAGCAACATTTTGTTTAAAATTTTTTTTTATCATCCAATCATACAATCTTTTTGTTATAAAAAATATAAATAAAGAATAAAATGCTAAAACAAAAATCCAGAATATTCCATTGTGAATAATTTGATCTAGCATACCCCCCTTTATCTTTTTATCTTATTTAAACTTATAAGAACTATACTTTTTTAAAAAAATTAATAAAAAAAATAATTTTTTATGGGGGTGATTCCTCAGGTCCAAAACTAAGGAAATTAAAAGGATCGTTCTGATTATTATATTCTGTTGAAATCCATGAAGAACTTCTGCATATCTTGGATATTCTTATTTCATCAATAAACCCATCATAATAACTTGAAAAACCTTCACCTCTGTATGCTCCTAACCATTCATTTAGCTCTATATCGTAGAAATATGTCGGAGGAGTTCCCAATATAGAGATTGAACTAGGCGTTTCTTCCCCGTTATAGTATAAATCAATGTTTTTTCTGGATAGATCAACGGTTGCTGCAATATATTGCCAATTATTGTAAGAAATAATGTTATCATTTGTTTTTGCTGAAATTCTGCTTTCGTCATGGTACCATGTTCCAGGCCAGACCCCAAACTCCGTTTTATAATTTTCAAGATGGAAATTGTATCCTCTTCTGTCTGGTTCGCGGCCATTGTCCATTTTATTAATGATGGCTGTATTTGCCAGTTCTCTTGGGTTAATCCATGCTTCAAAAGTAGCTGTTCTTATAATATTATCTGATGGTGTAGGCATGTCACCAACATCTATATAATCGTTATTTGTTCCAACAAAATCTTTAGCAAAACTAATTTTTCCTAAACAATCATCTGTGCCATGGTTTGTTCCATCGTTACTATTAAAGGTACTGTCATAAAAATTATTTAAATGCCATACAGCACAATAATTAGAATCCCACACCTTTTCAGAGAATTCTTGATTGCTACAACTAGGATTACCATAATACATATAAAATTCTGTATCTTGACTACTACTAAGACTTGGAACTTTCACCCAAACAACAAGCTCACCAGAAGAACTATCATAATTTTCGATCTCATGATAAATTTTATTCGCAACCCCAGAACCATCCATAAACAAAACATCATCACCATCAAACTGAGCTTTATCCCGTAGATCAACATCAACAACACTGACAAGTACAGGAAAATCAACTAGATTTCCGAAAACCTGGGTATGATTAATAGTAATTTTTTTCCGATAGGACCATCCTTCATCAAAAGGATCAAAAGGAGGACTACCCACAGTAATAAAACTAAATTTTTTCTCAACCAAAACATTTCCATCTGATACTCCAACAGTCCAACTATATTTTTTATCCCATACCAAACCACTAACCGGAACACTATACACACCATTTTTCTTTAACTGACCTTGGCCTGAACCAATATCAGGATCAGTAGTAACAGAATAACTCATCAAATCCCCATCAGCATCATCAATCCTAAAACTCAACATAGAAAGAGAAACAGGAACATCAAATGCACCATTTTCAGGAGACCCCTCAGAAATAACAGGTTCTCTATTAGGAGGATAAAACTCCATATATTCAGCAGTAACACCAGCAAACAAAGAATAACCAATAAAACCATAAAGAGTAACACCAGGAACAGCATAAGTCAAACCAATACCCATAAAACCAAACAACAAACCACCCTGCACACCACCAGCAACAAAACCTCGCCCAGTAAACAAATTAGCAACAGAAGTAACAGAATAATCATAAGAAAACCAAAAACCAACAGCACGAGGACGAGGAAGCATAAACAAAGGCATAACCAAACCAGAACCAGCACTAGAAACACTACAAAAAACACTAGAACCAAAATAAGCACCCAAAAAAGGCCGCGTAAAAGCACTAGAAAA
>Ga0153916_10000017_pt1 | contig 112488 bp, 96 predicted proteins | sample Opewatmetagenome_FD_109642 | JGI IMG/M metagenome (GOLD analysis project Ga0153916, IMG submission 109642) | Freshwater wetland microbial communities from Ohio, USA - Open water 3 Core 3 Depth 4 metaG | ecosystem: Environmental > Aquatic > Freshwater > Wetlands | place: USA: Ohio, Lake Erie...
GACTCACATTCCACCAGATTAGAGGAGAGCAGAAATGAACCAGGATATACACATCCCCGCTCTGGCGCGTGTGGAAGGTGAAGGGGCGCTAACCATCCGGCTTAAGGATGGAGCTATTAATGAAATCCTTCTAAACATCTATGAACCACCACGCTTCTTCGAAGGCTTCTTGCATGGTCGCTATTTCCAGGACGTACCCGATATCACCGCCCGCATCTGTGGGATCTGCCCAGTGGCATACCAGATGAGTTCTGTGCAAGCGCTGGAGGCTGCACTGCAGGTGACCATTACGCCCGACGTACGTCTTCTTCGTCAACTGCTTTATTGCGCAGAATATATCGAAAGTCATGCATTGCATATCTACCTGTTGCAAGGCCCCGATCTGGTTGGCTATGAGAGTGCCATTAGCCTGGCAGCTGACGCTCCAGATCTCGTGAAGAAGGCATTGAGGTTGAAAAAAATAGGGAATGACCTGCTCAAAACCATCGGTGGGCGATCCGTCCATCCCGTCAATACTTGTGTGGGTGGGTTTTATCGCTGGCCAGCACAAGATGCCATTCATGCATTAATCCCTGAGCTGGAATGGGCCCGGCAGGCATCCATTGACACCGTTAAGTGGGCTACTACATTGAATTATCCCGACTTCGAGCAGGATTATGAATTTATAGCCCTTAGCCGACTTGACGAATATGCTATTTATGATGGATATATCGTCTCATCTAATGGGAAAAGGACCCCCCCAGAAGAATTTGAAAAGCACTATCTCGAAACCCACGTCGAGCGCTCCAATGCACTCCACAGCCACACAGTAGACAATGGCACGTATTTCGTAGGTCCACTGGCTCGTCTGAACCTTAATTATAAAAAATTACGTCCAATTGCCCGGCAGGCAGCTAAGGACATCGGGCTAAAGCTCCCCCTGCGTAATCCGTACAAGGGATTAATAGCCCGTGCGGTTGAGCTAGTGCATTCCTGTGACTTAGCAATTGAGCTTGCTAATGATTACCAACCTCAAGGACCCAGCTTTAAGGAAATTAAGCTACGCCCAGGAGAGGGTTACGGGGTTTCGGAGGCACCACGTGGTTTGCTTTACCACCGCTATGTTGTGGACGAGCAGGGATTGATCCGCTTCGCCAGGATCACGCCACCCACAGCGCAAAATTTCGCCCAGATGGAAGCTGATCTGTGGGCGTTGGCTCCCACGGTGGTCAACCTACCCCAGGAAGAAGCATCATTATCTTTTGAGCATCTGCTACGCTCTTATGACCCATGCATTTCCTGCGCTACACACTTCCTGAAACTGCGTATCGATCGCGAATGAATAACTTATCGGATGGTGCTGGAGATGAACCCTCTGGCACCATCAAGATAATCGGCATCGGTCAAAGTTTGCGTGGGGATGATGCAGCCGGCCTGGCAGCGGTGCAATTATGGCAGCAGACTTACCAGGTTAGAAATGTGCAACCAAATGTGCAAGTGGAGTTGACTGAGCTACCCGGAATCGGATTGCTCAGCCTGTTGGAAGGTGCCAAAGTTGCAATCCTGGTCGATGCAGTCTATAGTGGTGCCAGGGTTGGAACAATCCATGAATTAACTGAAAATCAGCTTGAGGTGTTTAACAACGAAGCTGGAACGGCCCATGGATGGGGAGTAGCCGAAACCCTCTCGCTTGGGCGAAAGCTCATGCCATCCGCACTACCCGGAAAATTAATCCTGATTGGAATTGAAGCTGGTCAGCTGACCCTGGGGGAAATGCTCAGCCTGGAAGTGGAAACTGCATTACCTGAAGTTGCTCGCTTAATTGAGCAACATGTGAGTATGGAACTGCTTCACGATTAAAGTCATTCCACATCCCCGCGTATCTCCCCCAGATAACCCAATTCTGCCAGCGCACCCAGCACTTTCTCGATTGCCCCTGGTTTGACCGCGATGGTTGACGGACCCAAAGGCTCTCCCAAAAAGCGGCCCGCTCGTGACTTACGCAAAGCTAGTAGGATTTCCTCGGATGCAACCCGCAAAACCACCATCTTTTCCAGCCTGGCCTCACTGCCTTGCTTATCCCAGCGCTCCAGGGCTTTGATCAGGCTGGGTGGAACTGCTTTGGCATGCCGGTTGAGTATCGCAAGTAACTGGCTCACCGTTAATCCCTGCTGACGGGCACGTGAAAGCGAGGTTGAGCTTATTCGATATTGGTACTCGTCCGGAGTTTCCTTCTCCCATTCACAAAAGCGGGCTAGCTGGTATCGCACCCGGCGCGGGACCAACCGCCTGGCACTTATCCGGGCATCAGATCGAGCCACCAACGGTTCCTCCTCCAGTGGAAAGCCTTTGGGAGCTTCTTCCTGCATCAACGCCCTCGACCAGCTTGAAAGGCGGAAGGCATTCACCTCCTGCCCTGCCTCCGTTCGCGCCAGGTCCAACACCCCCAGCCAGTGTAATGGACCGGTGAGAAGATAACGAATCAGGCGGCCATCCACGTCGTCCCAATGTTCAAAACCACGCAAATATTCACCATCGGTTTTCCGTCGTATAAACCAGGAATCATAATCACCAGCCGGTCGTTGGAAATCTGGGTTGCGTTGTTTTATCGCAGAAATGAATGCGCCCAGGTTCCACCACGTTTCGGCAGGTAAGCTGGTTAGATAACCCAATATTACCTGGCGGGTACGAAATGGATCATTCTCCCAATTACCCTCAAAGTTCAAATCAGGCAGCCCTCGAAGCTCGTTGATCTGGGTACTGCGCTTCCACGCGCAGAAAAGCTGAAGCAGGGTTTGACTACGCTTTGCCTCCAGGAATATGCGCACAGGTTCGGGTAAAGGTATGCCAGCCTCGTCCAGTAATCCATTGGCAGACAATATGGAGGTTAAAAATATGCCTGTTAGTTCCTCTCCAGTTAGAGTAGGAAAAGCATCCGGTAAGGTGTTGCCCAGGCGTAAGGTCGCTAAATATGTGCAGGCATGATCCAGGATACGGTCATTAGCCGAAAATAATCGCTCATATTCCACGGCGGATGCTTGCCGCCCCATCAGAGGATTATCCGGTCCCGCTGCCCGAGGGATCAACGCTAATAAATCGTCAGGAATATAAGCAAATTCTTCAGGGCCTGCGGGGGTATCGAAAAAAGCCCTTGCCACAAAAGCCCGGTACCACAAGTCTTCAACTGCGGATATGGGATTTTCATGAGGGCGTTCGCGATCACGCTTCGCTGGCCCCATCTCACGTACCTCCCCGTAAGTGCGGGTAAATTGTGCCCAAGGGAGTCTGCCTGTATGTTGGGTCAGGTCTTCCAAAGCAATTCTTGCTTCTGATGCCAGACCTGAGACCATTTCAGGTACAGTAGAGGCATTGAGCAGCGACTTGGTAAGGTTGTGGATCGCCGAGTGGATATCCTGCTCATCCAGCTTAATCCCCCACAGGTCTGCGATGATACGCAAATGACCCAGGTCGCGACCTTGCAAGCTTTCAATTAGATCGGGCATAATCGAAGATCAACCGAATTAAGTGATGATTTCCAACGCTCCAGGAACGACTTCAACCGTTACATCCCGGACGTTCGTGCCAAAGCCGGAAATAATCTCCCCATCGGCATGGATGTTAATGGGTTTTTCTGAATGAAGCTGTAACTTGCGTAACTGACCCATCCTGACTTGCTTAAAGCGGCCATGGGTGCCTTTCATCACCTCTGGAACCAGACGTAGCATCATCAATCGTGAGACATGGCAGATGGAGGCGTAATTCAAGATCCCATCTGTATTATCCGCTCCAGGGACTACCAGGAAACCACCTCCTTCACGAGGTCCATTGCATACCACCAGCATGATCGTCTCATCATCCCATGTCTCACCATCCGTCACGATGTGCATCCGGGGAGCTTCGTGGTTGAGTACGATAGTTTGCAGTACTGCCACCAGATACATCATAAATCCGTGTATCCGAGTAATGCGGTGGGTTCGGATGGTCACAGTAGCGTCGAAACCCATGCCAAAGGTATTATCGAAATACTCATGCTCCCCTCGACCGATATCGAATACACCCAGGTCAATGCGCTTGGGTTGGCCAGTATATATTTGTTTAAGTGCTTCGGCTGGATTGCCATTAATACCAACCGTGTGAGCGAAATCATTTCCAGAACCCAACGGAATAATGCCCAAACGCGGCCTTGCTTCTGAAGGCACTTGCATCAAACCATTGATCACTTCGTGGACAGTACCATCGCCACCCGCAGCGATCACCAGGTTGTAACCAGCCTCTGCTGCCTGGCGCGCCAGGGTTGTTGCATGGGTGGGGTAGACCGTCCCTGCCCAATCAGCTCCACCAAATTCTTCCATCAGAGGTCGGAGGTCGGCAATAGTTCGCCAGGCGCGGCCCATATCTGCATTCGGGTTAACCAGAAACTTCGTTTTATGTCCAGTCATGAGTCGCTCCTGTAAAATAATCGGCTATCTGGAACCATAATCATTGGTTATGGTATTGTATAGGATGCGCGCAGTTTATTCAGAGCATCGTATAAAAAGACAGTTTTACCCGATTTCCAAATCGGAGATGTCAACCCCCAAAACAAATCCACCACAGTATCCTCCCCGGTTCGTGTGTTCAGGTTGATTGCACCACCTTTGTAAAGTGTGAGCTGGGGGAAGGTGTAAACTTTCCCCATTCCATCATCAAGTCGCCATCCGGCCAGCGAGAGCTCCCCATCTCCGGTGCGAAGCAACACCACCCGTTCGTTCGCCAAGACGCCTGCCCCAATCACCGTATCGATGATTACCTGCGGCTCCTGCCCGATCTGAGTCTGTGTGACGGTTGGTGTAGGTCCATGGGCGGTAGTTGCAGATGGACGAGGCGTGGGGGAGACAACCATGGTAGGTGGAATTGAGGTGGAAGTGGCTTTCGGCAGCGGGACGGTGGGAATATATATAATCTGACCAACATACACGCTATCTGGGTCGGTCAGACCATTGACCGTCATAATATCCGCAACACTTATATTAAACTGGACTGCCAGCGCCCCTAGAGTATCCCCCTGCTTAATCTCATAGACGAGCATTTCCATTGTTGGGGTTGCCTGGAGCGTTCCTGAGATGAGTACGCCAGCATTAACCAGTGGTACCTCATCTGGGCTCGAATTGTTTGCCAGGAGCGGTAGGATTACAGATTGCGTTGGAGTGACCACGATTACTACCGGTGTACCATCCACAGATAAAGGTGGATGATTGCTTTCCCATAACCGAAGGACTACCACCACGGTTATTGCTGAAACAATGATATTAAGCAGGACAATGTAAAATAAGCGCTTAACTTGCCTCATCCAATCCTCGCCTTCGAAATCATAGCATAAGCCCGCATTTGACACAATACCCGACCGTTATGATAGAATTTTTATATCCTCGATCAATAATCACGATACACAGTTACCAAACAGGAGCATCATATGCAACCAGAGTTAATTCACGATTTGGTAAATTTCGTCTTGCTTGCCAAGCAAGCAACCTATGTAGGAGGAGGCAAGAATCTCCTACCTTACCGCTTGGGTTCACATGATTTGCAATTCTTCAAGGATGACTGGGCTTACCATGACAGCTACCTTGGAGAAAGTGATTTTATCGGTGAAGAGGTGGTATATTACCACGGCAAGGTGATGTGGGGTATGAATTATCTTGGGCGCATCCTTCGCCCAGAAAAGATCACTTCCGCACAAGCGGGAGCCATCATTCAACAGAGTCTCTCAAAAATGTACCAATCCGGTCGATTTTTAGGTGGTTTTAAACTAACCATTGGTGAATTTAATTATACAGATACGAATGAAGGCGATCCTTTGAATTTCACGGGCAAGGAATGGATCGATATTAATGGAGAAATTGTCTACGCCCTCATCTACCATGGAGGGCTGGTTAACGAATAAGGTTACAAAGATAAGATTTGGCTCTATTTCCCACTCTCCACGGGATAACCTGCCTGAACCCAGGCATTGAAACCACCAAGGATGGGGGTTACGTTCGAAAAACCGTGCTCGGATAAAATTAGCGCCGCCCGAGCGCTAGATTCTTCCGCCATTCAGGTGCAGTAGGGGATGATCCAGCTTGATGGGTTCAATTCACTCAAACGATTGGTCAGGTCACTAATTGGGAGGAGCAGCGCCCCTGGAATATGCGACACATTATATGAACCACTGTCGCGCACATCGAGGAATACTGCTGTCCCAGCATCGTAAGCAGCTTTAGCATCCTCCAATGATACGCGCTTCACCCGTTCCACCGAGTCTGGGGTTGGTGACTTCATAGGAGCAGGTGGTTGATTAAAAACAACCCAAACTAAACCTGCCAATATAAGCAATACACCAGCTCCAATTAGCATCCATGGAAATGGATTCTTTCGGGTGTTAACCATATCGGATACCTTTCGTCATAAACTCGACTGGACCAAGTAAGTTGTTATTTTACCCTTGATCTTGATGATTAAATAATGCATTCCGCCTGAGAGGTGGACAATTTGACAATTATATTGGCTATATCCCAATAATTCCAAATTTATTCAAATGTTTTGAAGATTAAAAATACCTAAAATACTTATAGAAATATTTCACAAATAATTAATCGGAGGGGATATCTTTCTGTAGATGAATGTCCACGGAATTCCAAACCCTGAAGAATATGGGGTGTTGTTAGTTTGTGGAAAATCAACAGAGGCGAATGGGTGCAAAACTTCCGTAACCGAACCTAGTGTATTTCCTGTGAAGTACTTCAAGGCAATTTTCTCTTCTCCGAGAGCTACGATCTGGTTATGACACCCGTCCATTACCTGATTAATCCGGATGTTCACCAGACATATCGAAGGAGGTCAACCTTGCAGAAAACCCTAATAAAAACGTTGATCATCCTGGGTGTCGTTTTAATAATTTCTGCTTGTGCAGGGGGAGCCTCTCCAGTCCCGACTACAGCCAACCTACCTCCAACCAGAACGGTTGAAACAGTACCGTCCAATACCCAAGTAATAATTCCTACAGATACTTCACCTGCGCCAACATCCACTGAAAATCCGCATACAACTTCGCTCCTGCCCACTTCAGCTCAGCCAACCGGATATCCGGCAGCACCCACCAGCGTACCTGAAGGTGTCTTGCCAACAGCCGAACCACTGGGAAGCCTGGTAGCTTTCGCCTGGAATAACCTGGGCATGCACTGCTACCAGTCTGATTATTCGCAATTCCTGATCCTTCCACCGAACAATGTATATTGGGCGCAGGTGGTAGCCCGCAATGAAGACCCACGCATCGTTACTAACGGGCTGACAGCGAATTACAATCTACCTCAAGAAACCAAGCCTGCTGCCCATACGAATTTTTGGGATTATGCCGCTGATTTTGGCTGGAATCTTCAGCCCGGGATTGGATTGAATGGGAAGGGAATTGCGGGTACCCTGGACGCATCAACTGATCATTTCATTTCTGAGGGCGTTCCTGTCGTGGATGTCAATGACAATGGCACATGGGATCCCTACCCATTCTTCGTAGTGCAGGTATTGGATAGCGCTGGCAAAACTCTGGCTACGACGGTTAACGTCGCACCCGCATCCACTGAGATGAGCTGCTATTTATGTCATGTTGCCAATGACATCCAGGGTGTCTTCGCAAATATCCTCAATGCTCACGATACTCTATCAAAGACCAGTCTTGCATCTCAAGCCTTAGGGGGGAAATCGGTCCTTTGCAATTCCTGCCATGCAGACCCAGCGATGGGTGTGATGGCGAATAACAATAGCCAGACGACCCTCTCTGGTGCTATGCACTCTTTCCATGCCGACAAGCTGGTCGGAACCCAGCTGCCAGAGAATAGCTGCCAGGCATGCCACCCGGGACCGCAATCGGAGTGCTTACGGGATATCATGGCCTCGGTTGGCATCACCTGTACGGATTGCCATGGTGGAATGACAGAGGTGGGAGATCCAAGCCGCACACCCTGGGTCACTCTGCCAACCTGTTCCAGCTGTCACACCGAGGCATTCACTAAGTCGACTACTACCCAAATAGATAACCCCAATCAGAAGTTGACCGCCAGTGCTGATGCCCTCTACCGTAACAGCAAAGCTCATGGAGGCGGGGGCGTTTTCTGCGCTGCCTGCCATGGCTCACCGCATGCTATCTACCCAACCATCACAGCACGTGATAACGAACAATCCATCTGCTTGCAGGGACATGCGAGACCCATTGTGGAGTGTGAGGTCTGTCACATGGAGAAACCTGAAGAAGCCTTCTGGCACTTTGGTGGTGATGATTAAATCCCACATACACGGGGGAAACTCTGGGCGTGGGAATCTATCCCACGCCCGGTGATTTAAAGGATTACTTATTACTAAATCCTCTTACCAGCCATAAGAAATGCCACTTTATTCGGTTTCTTCGGCTTCATCTTCCTCAGGCAGCACCACGTGGATACCCCGCTTTGTTAATTGGGTCAAAAGCTCCGCAGGTGACTCATACCATTGCCCCCACTTGCGCGAAATATGCTCCGTCCAGCTGTAGGTATCGTAGGTAAAGGTTTCCTCACGCCCACCCTCCAGACGGATTTTATACTTACCCTTGCGATAATAATTTTGCGCCAGGTAGCCATCATCCATTTGCTTCATTGCCTCTTCAATCTCGGCATCACTCAATTCTGGGTACGCATCTTCGAAAAGCGTAAATTGTAATGGGTAACGCGGACGCGTGGGAGGGTTTTCGGCTGGGTAACCCATCACAAGCTGAACCTGTGGGAATACCCTGGGTGGTAGTTTATATTTCCTGGCGATTTTATCGGCAATATAGGGGGCTACACCTAAAAAACAACTTCCCATACCAAAACTCTCAGCCGCGATGACCATATTTTCTGCCATCAATGAAGCGTCCTGGATACCAAAAAACAGCATCGACAGGTCATTGGTCACCATTTGCCATCCGCGCTTTTCCATGATCAGCTCCATGCGGTGGAGGTCCACGCAGATCGTGAAGAGTAAGGGTGCCCCGAATGGGACGCCCTTCTTACGGGTCAAAAGCAGGCTGCACAGCTGAGAGGCGAATGGGGCTTGTTGGCCGGCACGTACCACTGCCTGCACCACCTCATCGGATGGCATCTTTTCGGTGTACTTGCGGATCGATTTGCGATTTAACATGGTGTCAATCACTTCATTGCTCATCACTTACTCCTTTGAGTAGGTATGTGAAAATGCCCAGCAGAAACCCAACCACCAGATCTGATTAGTCGCCTGGTGCTATGTTTACTATCTTGATGCGATCAAACCTGTTGCCGGGTCAGGATACGCAGGCTTAATATCGTGCGCACCACACCCCATCCAAGGGCTAGAAATAGGCTGATCACGCCTAATAAGGTGATATCAGGCTGGTAAATAAAGTTGGTTAAGATCGTCATGCCATTTGTCTGAAAAGTGGAGAGGATGTAAAAGGTTAGCCCCAGCTCAACCAGAAGAGGCAGCGCTAACCAGAGAATCCTATTAACCAGACGTTTTGGACGTCTTTCTCCCAGCTTCCTCCAATGCTTTAAGACATATGCGGATAAGATTATCCAAATTACCTGCACACTCAGAGTAACCGCAAGGCAAATTATCATGGCTCGATACCAGGCATCTGGAACTACCGGTTGTATAGGCTCCCCACCGCTAAGCATTCGCAAGACACTTGGTGCTATCACATAGGATGGCGTATAGAAATAGAGCGTGTTGGCATTAAAAGCTACAACCACGCCATAATGAGTGGTAGTGTCAAAATAAAGTCCGCTCCCATAATCCGGCAAACCACCATTGTGAGATATGAGACCATCCTCCACAACCCAACCCATGGCATAACCACTTAAAACAGGCCGGTGCAGCTCAGCCATCCCATCCATTGAGATGAGTGTCTTATTACCATACCTGCCCTCATTCATATGCATAATCAAATAATGCGCCAGGTCTTCCACACTGCAGATATACCATCCTGCCGGAAATTGCCCGTAGGAGTAGGGTAAATGGTAAGCTGGGAGCGGAAAACCAAACCAGTAACGATAACCAGTCGCCATGCCATGCAGGCGAGCTTCTTCCCTGGAGGTATAATTGTTGCGCATCTCTAGAGGAGCGTAGATACGGTCCTGTATGAATGCCTGAAATGACTGCCCTGATACAGCCTGGACGATCATCCCTACAACTTGGTAATTGGCATTGGAATATTCATAAGCGATGCCCGGTGCATGGTTCAATTTCACCGAGTGAAAGGAACGCACTAGTTCTTCCAAAGCATCCTCGCTTAGATCGCTGTAGGCTTGCGATGCCCTTCCTGCACTACTCGGCATGCCGCTCATATGATTCAGTAGCATTCTCACTGTTATTTTTGTTGAGCTCTCCAAGTCTGCCAGTCGAAACCAGGGCAGGTATTGCTGAACGGACGCATCGAGGTTTACTTTTCCCTCTTTCACCAGCATCATTAAGGCTGTGGCGGTGATTGATTTACCTGTCGAGCCGGTGATAAATGAGGTTTGCGGTGTTACTGGCTGATTGGAAGGATTTGCAACCTCATATCCCTGCATATAAACGATCTGATCACCCTTGATGATGGCCAGGGCAAGACCGGGGATGCGATATGTGGACATCTGCGACTCGATATATGAGTCAATCGCAGAGAACTCTGATTGCTCGGGGTCAGGTTTTGCTTGGGTGATAGTCGAGTATATGCCCAGCAGCACAATAAAACCGATTAAGCAAATGCAGAAAGCAATCACTTTTTGCATGCACACATCTTCCTCGACTAGGTAACTTCAACGATCCTCATCTGAGATTCTATCATTTTCCCCATACCTATTTCTCTGAATTTACCCTACAGGGACGCATCCAGATAATTTATCAGCGGGACTAGCGGATAAGCAAGATCATCAATTCAAATTAGAAAACACTTATTCATTAATCCGATTGATTGTAATAAGCGTATGTTGAAGAAAGGTCAATCTACTCTATTGGTAATGATTGATCAAATCAAATTGATAATTCTTCAAAAAGGAGTTCGAGATGTTTAGTCACAATCACCACGTATTTACAACTGGCATGGCGCTGTTTTTAGCCCTACTGGTACTGGCATTACCCCTTAGCACTGTGTTTGCTGCTAGCCCAGGCACAATGGGTCAGCCAAACCAATCCTGTCAAGAACAACCTTCTACCCCAGGGCGCGCAGCCAGTGCACCTGGCTCAGCATTCAACACGAGTGGAAAAGCTGGAACGGTCTATGCCGGAACGCAACCACAGAATTCAAAGAATCCCTTGTCGGTCTCTCAATATGATGTAGCTTGCTTCCAGGTATCGCAGCCATGAGATTAACCTAGTTTCAGCACCATAACTTGCCTTCCAGCCACGCCATAACCGGCGTGGCTGGCTTTTTAATTCGATGGTGATTTCATATCATTCTGAGGTGGCTTCAGCTCACGAAATTCCAGGGTGGTCGATCATGAAATCTGTGTAATGAACTTGAAGCTGAGCGTTAAACCGCCCATCTTTCTCTCCCGCCCTATACACTATCAGACCTTATCAATCAAACCATCTTTTCCGCGTGAAATACCAGTACTCAACCAGGATAATCAAAACCATCACAACTATCACAATGATGAACCCGGAGGGGGTCTTTGTCCCTGGAACCCCACCGACATTCATACCAAGAAGGCCTGCGAGGAGACCAAGAGGCAGGGTAATTGCCGAGACAATTGTTAAAAGGCGAAGGCGCTTCTCCACACGTTCATTCCCCACTGCTTGATAGTCGTTATAAAGATCTTTCACGCGGTTCTCAAGACGGTAGACCCCGCCTTGCATGATCTCCGTTTCTGATAACAGGTCTTGTATGTATGCTTTCCGATGCGGATCCTTTAATACTTCATTGTCACTGGCACTCAAACCGGAGATGCAATATAGTTGGTTCTCGACCAAGGAGACTAGGTTTTCTACTTGTGCGCGAAGACGCGAGAGATCGATAGTGCGCACTTTACCAGGATTCTCGGAGAGATTGTTTGATATGAGCAGAATCTGATCACGAATCGCAACTTGTGCCTCAACATTCAGATCCGCAATCTGGTCAAGGACCATATAAATAATCTGTGGCAGGTGAAGCACTTGAAGAGTAGTCTCCCCCATAAGGCTGGAGATGAGATCATCGAGCGCTTCCATCTCCCCATGACGGACAGTCACCAACACGTGATCCTGAAGAAGGATAGTGAGGTACGACAGATCTGTCGACCCCCGGACAAATGTAGCTGGAAACTCCATGATGAGAGACTTGCCAAATGAGACCACCCCTGGGTCGTTAACTGAATCCAAGCAACGGTTCAGCTGTAATGGATGGAGGTCAAGGGGTGTAAGGAACTTGCGCAATTCATCGGGATTGCTATCTTGAACATCAAACCAGCTGTCAACCGATTCTTTAAGCGACGTCTGTAGATTGCCTTCGAGAACCGGCTGCTCCTGTAATTTGCCTGTATTGAGCAGGTATCCCTTAATCTTCATGCCAAAACCTTTTCCCTTCCCATACATTATTGGCAGCAAAATCCATCTGCTTCGTCCAGGTTCCGCGTGATACGAACTCCTCCTTTACGCAAATTGCATAAAAAAGATCCGAAATACTAAAAGACAATGCCTAAAGCTTACCAATAATTATGTACAAGCTCGCGTATGTGGTGGTCGTAAATGGAACGCACCCGGGCCATAGTCTCATCGGAGATGGGAGCCAGGTCTGCAGCTGTGATGTTATCGTCCACCTGTGATGGACGCTTGGCTCCAGGGATGGCACAAGTCACCGCCTCGAACATCAAAATCCAACGTAATGCAAACTGGGCCATGCTCATCCCAGCCGGGCAAATGGCTTTAAGCTTCTCGACCGCCTGTAATCCCGCCTGATAATCCACCCCAGAAAATGTCTCACCGCGATCAAATGCTTCACCATGACGGTTAAATGATCTGTGATCATCTGGATCGAACCTGGACTTGGGGGTCAGCTTGCCCGTAAGCATCCCGGAGGCCAGTGGCACGCGCGCCAGGATTCCCACCTTGCGTGCTTTGGCCTGCTCAAAGAAGACCTCAGCCGGGCGTTGGCGGAACATGTTGAAGATGATCTGCACACTCTGTACATTGGGATATTCGATCGCCTTGAGCGCTTCATCTACCTTTTCCACACTCACGCCGTAATATCGGATTTTACCCGCTTTTACTAAATCATCCAGCACGCCAAAGACCTCCGGCATGGAGTAGACCTGAATCGGAGGGCAGTGGAGCTGAAGCAAATCGATGGCATCGGTTGATAGGTTTTTAAGGCTTCGCCCTACAAAAGCGGTGAGATTAGCCCTATTGTAGCCTTCAGCAACGTGCGGGTACAATCCCCGCCCAACTTTGGTCGCGATGTAGATCTTTTCACGGTGTTGCTGACGAAGTTTCGCCAGCAGGCGTTCGCTTCGACCACCACCATAGACGTCTGCTGTATCAAAAAAATTGACCCCGAACTCAATCGCCCGGTTTAATGCCGCCAACGATTCGGAATCATCGACCGATCCCCACGAACCACCAATTGCCCAGGAACCAAAACCCAAGGCAGAAACCTTCCATCCAGTACGTCCTAATTCTCGATATTGCATATTTATACCTCCCTTTCGATCAAAAGCCATAAAGATGCTTTTGTCGGCTTAATTATATTGCTCAACTTTCGAATTTTAACCCGCGGACATTATAGTTGGGTGAGTATTTTGCTAGTGTTGCCTCAAGGTTTCCGAAGGATTTTCGTTGATTGGTTGACAAATGTTGAATCATCTACCAAACATTCTGGTCGGTAGCCAGTGTAACTGGTAATCCTTCCATTTCTATGGATTGCGAACAATCTTTGCAGCTAAATCACACCGGAAAGGTGGGATAGGGACGGTAAGGGTATGGTTTTGACTGGTGATAATTGCCGTATCTAGCCAATGGATTGCCTGAGGGTCATACCAGCTCACCGTATAATCTCCATCAAACATCTCATCCAGGGTTAAATACTGGCCTTCCACCAAGGGCGGTTCATAATTGAAGAATCCTTGCTTTCCCTCTCGCGCGGCAACGGAAGCTTGGGCAGTATAACCATCACTACGGAACCAGACCAAGGTGTGCTTACCCCTCAAGCCCAAACCATCCGCCTGATCCGTACTGCCTCCTGCTCCACTGATTTGCAGCGGCGAAAAAGGTGTGTACTGTGTCAGGTCCTCGCCGTCAAGAAAGTGTGAAAGCCCATCGAAGTGCTTCCAGAGGTTGTTGGCTTCGATATATATATCCCACCACCAGTACATGCCGCTCCCTGCATAGCCACTAAAAGTGGTGGACCAGAGTCCATTATGTAAATGGATCCCCGTTTTTTCGACATCATCACCATAATTGCTGGCTGAGTAGCCGAATTCACCTAGCAGGATGGGCTTCGGCGGCATGCTTTGGGCAAAAGCTTGAAAATCCTGCGCAGCCCTGCCTGCCAGATCGTGGTCAATTGAATTGATCTGGCTGGAATACTCATGCTTTTGAGCGATATCCAATTCGGGTAGTTGCCATATCGCGGATTGAGTCCGTATCGCAAAACTATTAGTGGTCAGGTGATAGTTTACATCCCACTGGCGTAGATAGGCGGTCATCTCCCGGAGCCAGGGGATGAGCGCCTCATCTGAGATGGGGGTTAGGTTTACTTCATTAAACCATTCCCAGGCAAGCAAATGAGGGCTGTATCCCCAGCGGTTGATGATGTAGCTCAAGCGCTGCTGAAAATATGCCTTGGCAACTGGGTCGCTTACAAACTGTTCCGGACTGGTAAGTGGTCCCCCTAAAGCAGCATTATACGGGTTGTCTACCCATTCAGTGTTCGTTGCTAAACTGAAAGGTCCATGATTGACCAGCACCAGGATAATCTTCACCCCATGTTCTTTAGCCAATTGGAACAGCTGGTCCAGCAACCAGGCTTCGTATAGCCTGTTTTCATAATCGCCTAGCCCCGTATCTTTCCATTCGATCGCGAATGACCAGGCAGCCATCCAAACGCGGATGGTGTTGCCACCATTGGCCGTAAATAGATCAAACCATCTGCCATATTGGTCGATAGGATCACAACAACCTCCCCACCAACCCATATTTAATCCGATGGGAAAGAAGAAATCACCGTTATCGAATGCCAGGTAATGCGGATTGGTGGGATGGATACGGACAAAACCTGGCTGCTTGGAAGGGATGACAGTAAAGCTAATTGACTCGCTATGCAGACCAAGGCTTGGGGCTGAGGCAACTGCGATCCATTCACCGGTTTCATCCGGTGTGAATCTCACCTTCCAACCGGCTTCACCTTTTGGCTGCCGGGTTTGAAAATCAAAATCCTGGTACCAGAAAGCCCCTACTTCCACTTCTTTACCGGAAGGAGCACTGAACGATACTCTCAAGTCAATTTCGTTTGGATCATACGGATTAACTGCCTGTAGATTGGTTTGTAGGTTCAGCTCTAATAAACCATAATGTTCAACTGAGGCGCTTTCTTCAGGTGCGATGGCCAGCGTGTATTCGCTGGATGATGTAATGGCTGGTAGCTGAGTAGGCACTTGTGTAACGACCGCTGTATCTGGCAGAGTCGGCAGGCTTGTTTGGATGATCGCCGTTGGTGGCAGGGCGTTGGTCATTGTACCCGACCCCTTGCACCCAACCAACAACAGCATCATTATCACCAGTAGGAAAAACCGATTCTCACTCAAATATCGATACCAGCTCATGCCATAGTATGAAGATTTCATATATTTACTATCAAACGCTTGGATGTCGTGCCTGTCGTGAGCATAGCGCAGGATCAATGATTTAACTCTGCTATATATGGGTTGCAACAATAAGGCTGGTAAGATTTATCTCCTATTATCGCACTTTTTCTCCAGATGTGTAAATAACCCGCTGGAGGAGTATTAAGTTATAAAGATGAAGCATCCACCAAAAGATTTGAGGATTTCTGCAAATTTTTATCGGCAGATTCTTCGCTCCGACAATAGAACAATTACACGCATGGATATTTTCACCCACAATCCTGAACCACGCATGCGCGCTGCAAGCGGCGCTTCAGTGCGCATACGCCCGCGTACCCTGGAGGAATTTGTCGGCTAGATAAATATCCTCGTCCCAGGCAAGCACCTACGCCAGTCCATCGAAGCTGGCCGCCTGTTCTCCTCCATCATCCTATAGGATCCACCCGGCTCTGGTAAGACCACCCTGACCATGGTCATCGCCAACCTGACCAAGTCACACTTTGACACTCTTTCTACCGTACTTGTTGGAAAGATAGAGCTTAAAGAAGTGCTTGAAGATGCCACGGAGCACTGCAAGCTTTACCTGAAGAAGACCATCGTATTCGTGAAGGATGTTCTTCAAACACTGTAAACATGATATGTAATTAATATCTTATGGGGCGGTCGGCACCGCTGCCTGCTGGTTCAACCAGACTTCAGCCAGCGCGGGCTGGTCGCCATGGCTGCGCACAATATCCAAATTGCCATCTCCATCCAGATCGCCGAGGGTAACCGCACCGCTGAAAGCCTCCCCCAGCATGGCAGTCTGAGGTTGGAAGCGCCCCGTGCCATCGTTGATCCAGATCCTTCCGCCCGAACCATCGCCCACATCCGATTGGCCATGGGCGGTCACTGCATCCAGGTCACCGTCCCCATCCAGGTCACCCAGCAAGCCCCTGAAGCTGTAGCCGGGTTGCATACCGGTTGCCGTGAAGCCCGCTTGTCCGTCATTGAGCCAGACGGTATTGCCCCTGGTAGTAGCCAAAAAAACACGTCGTCCAGGTCGCCGTCGCCGTCTAAATCGCCCAGGCCAATCACCCAATCCAGACCCAGGCGCTGTCCGCGGTCGACAAAATCATCGGCGGGAGGCAAAGGGGGATCAAGGTGGGTGTAGGCGTGGGGAGTAATGCGGTTTCAGTAGGACTGGCTGGCGGGCTTGCGACAATAACATCTTCACTGAGCGGAATTTCAGCTGGAGAAAACAGGGTCTGCGTTGGGATTGGATTCTGGGTGGATGCCTGCTCTAGCAGGTTCGCTTTTCCACAATCCGCCAAGATGTATAGCTCCAGCCCTAAGCAGACGAACGGTTCGATTTTCTTGGTCATGCGGTTACCTCCCAGGGCAGCAGTGGTTTAACTGGCAGGCACATTACAAATACCCAGCGAGGGGAAGCTATGTCCAAACAGTACACCCCGAATGCGACCCGCTAAAGCTGTGCTCTTTCACCGTTTGGCCACCATCCACCTACACCCGAAATAACCCTCATATCTCCGCAAAAAACAATCGCTAATAAGTGTTGGATTGAAAACTACCTTTATCCACTGTTTCTGTACTCACCTGCTCAAAGCAGGTTCCGATATCTGTACAGTGCAGGAACTGATTGGATACAAGGATGTCAAAACCACAATGATCTATACTGTGTACTCAATTATGCCTCACAATCCGTTCGCAATTCACTGGATGGCTAAACCTGCCCGCCGCGCATTATAATGGGGGCTATGGATCTCTTCACTCACGCTCATGAGCAACGCATGCGCACTGAAGCACCCCTTGCGGCGCGTATGCGCCCGCGCACCCTGGAGGAATTTGTCGGCCAGGAAGACATCCTCGGCCCGGGCAAGCTCTTGCGCCGCGCTATCGAAGCCGACCGTTTGTTCTCCTCCATCATCCTATGGGGACCACCCGGTTCGGGCAAGACCACCCTGGCCATGGTCATCGCAAACCTGACCAAGTCTCACTTTGACACACTTTCAGCCATGCTAGCTGGTAAGGCAGAGCTCAAGGAAGTGCTCGAGGCAGCTACTGAGCGTCGCAAGCTATATCAGCAGAAAACCATCTTGTTCGTGGATGAAGTTCACCGCTGGAATAAAGCCCAGCAGGATGCCCTCCTGCCACACGTCGAGAATGGTACCGTCACCCTTATCGGTGCCACCACCGAAAATCCCTACTTCGAGGTAATTGGCGCTCTGGTCTCACGTTCACGCGTCTTTCAGCTCCGCCCACTTGCAGATCAGGATGTGCACCTTTTGCTGGAGCGTGCCCTCCAAGACTCTGAACGTGGCTATGGTACCCGGCAGATTATCGTCGATGAAGACGCCCTCGAGCATATTATTCACGTGGCCGGTGGTGATGCCCGCAATGCTTTGAATGCACTCGAGCTGGCGGTTGAATCCACCCAGCTTGATAAACAGGGCGTTATCCATATCACCCTTGCCATCGCCCAAGATTCTATACAACGCCGGGCAGTGCTGTATGACAAAGATGGCGATGCTCATTACGACACGATTTCTGCCTTCATCAAGTCGGTGCGCGGTTCCGACCCTGATGCAGCCCTATATTGGTTGGCGAAGATGCTCTACGCCGGTGAGGACCCACGCTTCATCTTGCGTCGGCTGATCATCCTGTCGGGTGAAGATATCGGTCTGGGCGATCCAATGGGTCTAATCGTCGTCAGTGCTGCCGCTCAGGCGTTTGACTACATCGGTATGCCTGAAGGGGTCTACCCGATTGTGGAAGCCACCCTTTACCTGGCGACTGCCCCAAAGTCCAACACTGCCACCTCCTACTTCAAAGCCTTCCAGCTGATCGAAGAGGAAGGTGTTGGGGATGTTCCCCAGCATTTACAAGACAGTAATCGGGATGCAGTTGCCTTGGGTCATGGCAGTGGCTATAAATATCCGCATGAATCAACCGACCATTTTCTACCTCAGCAATACCTTCCCCGACCTTTGTTGGGCACATATTTCTACGTACCCTCCAACCAGGGATATGAAGCCGATGTTGCCAATCGCCTGGAACGCTGGCGTATCGCCCAACGTAAGGCATTAGGGATCACCAAGACCGAGGAAATCCCCGAGCTGACTCAGGAAACCATCATCGAGATCAAGCGCAAGCACAAACCCACCTAGAGGCCACCTATGCCCATTTTTCTACTTATCCGCCATGGTGAGACGGACTACAACAAGAAAATGCACATCGCCGGGCGTCTTCCTAACGTGCATTTAACTCAAAAAGGTCGCCAGCAAGCCCAATCACTGGCAGATAAACTCAAAACCGCACCAATCAAAGCTATTTACGCCAGTCCGTTGGAACGCACCCTGGAAACTGCTGAGCCACTGGCCAAAGCCCTTAATATGGAGATCATTCTTGTGCCAGGCTTGTTGGAGACGAACTGCGGTGAATGGCAGGGTCAATCAGTAAGGAAACTTCGCCGTCAGAAAGTCTGGCAGTCTGTGCAACAGCATCCTGCCCTATTTCACTTTCCAGGCGGTGAGTCAATCGCAGAATGTCAGCACCGCATGGTACATGTGATTGAATCCGTACGCCAAAAATATTCCGAGCAAGATCTGCTGGTTTGTTTCAGCCACGCTGACCCCATCAAACAGGTGGTGGCTTACTATCTCGGTCTACCCTTGGATAACTTCCAACGTTTGGTGATCGACGTAGCATCCATCACCGCATTGCAGATTACTGAAAATGGCAGCCGACTGATTATGCTGAATATCAATCCAGACCTCACTTGGGATTCATTCCAGCCTACAGGGCAAAAAAAGGCTGCCCAAAAATTGAAACCCTGAATAACCTGTTTGCTTCATGACGATTAAATTATTGGTATACTTCAATCATGACATCCATTGATATTGATCTCCACCCCGTGGACCACATTTCGATTGATGCACTCGGTCAACCGGGTAAACGTATCTTTTACATCCAGGGTTGGCAAGGTGAACGGACTGTAACGCTGATCATTGAAAAACTTCAGCTACAAACCCTGGCGGTGGGAATTGAGCAATTTTTGGCCGAGGTACAGGAGAAGGTATCCACCCTACAGGAAGCATCAGCGGATTATGAGGAGGAACAGATGCACATCCATCCCCCGGTTGACCCGCTTTTCAGGGTAGGTGAATTTGGATTAGGGTACGACGGTGAAAACGATCTGATGGTCTTGGTAGCACGTGAATTAATGCCAGAAGGGACTCCCGCAGATGAGGGTGGTGTTGTGCGCTTTTGGTGTACGCGTGATCAATTGCGTGCTTTGGCGCGCTGGGGAATCGAGGTTGCCTCGCGAGGCCGGCCTATCTGCCCCCAATGCGGCGAGCCAATGGATCCCGAAGGGCATTTCTGCCCCAAGAAGAATGGGCACAAGCATTAGTCCCTCCTCCTGCACCTTACAGCCAATTTATTCCAATCATCCAAAGCTGGTTGAGCATAAGCATCCATGGCAGAGCTAGAGATACCCACTGTCTTAAACGTGCTTCAATATGGTGAGGTTACGATAAAAGGCGAATTCGTCTGGGGGTCCAATTATACCTTCCTGGCTGAAGTGAGCCAGAATGGAGATATGGTCCTGAGTGTATATAAACCCAGCCGCGGAGAACGCCCTTTATGGGACTTCCCTCCTGCCAGCCTGGCCCGCCGTGAAGCAGCTGCCTATCTGGTGAGCGAAGCCCTTGGATGGGAGCTTGTCCCACCCACGGTTTACCGCAAGAACGCACCCATCGGCCCCGGCTCCCTGCAACTTTTCATTGACCATGATCCAGAGCTGCATTACTTCAACCTGAGTGAAACTGACCACCAACGCTTGCGCCCGGTGGTGTTATTTGATCTGCTGATCAACAATGCTGATCGCAAAGGTAGCCACCTCCTCTTTGATAACAACCATCACCTGTGGTTGATCGATCATGGTATTTGCTTCCATGCTGAGGATAAATTGCGTACCGTGATTTGGGATTTTGCTGGTGAGCCTATTCCTGAGATGCTATCAGATGATTTGCGCAACTTTCATCATATGCTGGAGCCAACCAATAAGCTATTCAAGGAGCTGCGGGCTTTACTCAGCCCACTAGAAATCAAAGCGCTGGCAGAGCGTGCGAATCACCTGCTCTCTTTGCGCCAATTCCCCCAGCCAGATACGGAACAGCGCTCCTTCCCATGGCCCCCTCTTTAATAACATGACAAATAAACTCATTGCCCTGCTTGGTTTTGGCAACGTCGGACAGGCGTTCGTACGCTTGTTAGGACGCAAAAAAGGCATTCTGCTGAAGGATTACGGGCTAAGTTACACTATCACTGGGATCGCTACTGCAAGACATGGCATGGCAATCGACCCACTGGGGATCGATATCAAACGCGCCTTGCAGCTCATCTCCATCGGCAGTAAGCTTGATCCACTTTCACGTCGCTCTCGTGCGGAAGATCCCTTCGAGTTCATTCGCACCTGTGGAGCAGATGTATTCTTCGAGAACACCCCAGTAAACTATGCTGACGGACAACCTGCCGTGAGCTACCTACGCACTGCCCTTGAAGCAGGCATGCATGTCATTACCGCCAATAAAGGGCCCGTGGTGCATGCTTACCAGGAATTGAGAGCGCTGGCAGAGAAACACAGGCGTAAGTTTTATTTCGAGTCAGCTGTCATGGATGGTGCGCCCATCTTCTCCTTGTTCCGCCAGAGCTTGCCAGCTGTTTGCCTACGAGGCTTTACAGGTATCTTGAATTCCACCTCCAACCTGATCCTTACCCGCATGGAGACTGGTGAAAGCTTCGAAGAAGCACTCGGCTATGCGCAGTCAATTGGCATCGCTGAAACCAACCCTTCTGGCGATATCGATGGTTGGGACGCCGTGGTAAAGGTCGCCGCGCTGGTGACGGTGCTGATGGGCACCCCCCTCAAACCCGTCGATGTCGATCGAACCGGCATCCGCAGCCTGACCTCGGAAGATATTCTCCAGGCGCGCAAGCAAGAGAAGCGTTGGAAGCTGGTTTGCACGGCTCGACGTGAAGGTCAGAAGGTCATTGGGCGAGTGGCGCCCGAGCTGGTTGGTCCTGATTCTCCTATGTATGGTGTGAATGGCACCTCCAGTATGGTCGCTTTTGAGACCGATGTGCTGCCTCAGCTCTCCATCATCGAGGGCAACCCTGGACCTGAAACTACTGCGTACGGATTACTGGCAGATTTTATCAATGCTACCCGGTAGTAGATAACAACTCTCAATCCAAAAATTAAGGAGGGAATATGTTTTACGGCATCTATACCCCAAATTTTGGCGCTGAAACTACCCCTCGCTTGCTGGCTGACCTGGCAGCTGAAGCTGAAGAAGCTGGCTGGGATGGCTTCTTTTTATGGGATCACATGGTTTATAGCCGAAACCAGAAACTCCCACTTTACGACCCATGGGTAACCCTGGCAGGCATTGCCATGCGCACCCAGCGCTTGCGCTTTGGCACTGCCGTCACCCCAATCGCCCGTCGCCGTCCATGGAAGCTGGCACGCGAGACGGTGACACTGGATCACCTCTCAGGTGGCAGGCTGATCCTCAGCGTGGGGGTGGGTGACCCTGATGAAGCAGACTACGGCACCTTCGGTGAGCCCACCGACCGGAAGATACGTGCCGCCATGTTGGATGAAGGCTTGGAAATTCTGAACGGTCTATGGAGTGGCAAACCATTTGGGTTTCAAGGCAATTATTACCAGGTGAAGAAATGCACCTTCCTCCCCACTCCAGTGCAAACGCCTCGCATACCCATCTGGGTGGGCGGGTTTTGGCCTCACAAGCGTCCCTTCCGCAGGGCAGCCCGCTGGGATGGTTCCTTCCCGCTCAACTCGGGTGGTCCATTTACCCCTCCACCAGACACATTGCGGGAGATCCGGGCATATATTGAACAGCACCGGCAAAGCCAGGCACCCTTTGACCTGGTCATCATGGGGAGTACCCCCGGTGATGACCCGAAGGCTGCCCGTAAGAAGCTGGTTGGTTATGAAGGGACGGGTCTGACTTGGTGGTTGGAAACTCTGTATCGTTGGCGAAATTCAATGGAGGGGATGCGCCAACGCATCCGTCAGGGACCGCCCAAGGTTGATAGATAGGAAAGCCTTCCATAAAAGGTTAGGAGAAAGTTATATGTCGATCGGACGTTTCTATGCCGGTATAGCTGCATTGATCTGGACTCCCAAGACCGAACAATATTTGCTAATGCGTCGCTCTGAGCAGAAGGATTTTGCCCGTGGAGCCTGGGAATGCGTCACCGGGCGGGTTGACCAGGGGGAGGGGTTCGAAGATGCGCTGCGCCGCGAGGTACGCGAAGAGCTGGGGGTAGAGGTGCAGATTGAGTACATATTAGGCACCACCCACTTCTACCGGGGTGTTCCCAACCCCGAAAATGAGCTGGTTGGTGTGGTCTATCTATGCTCCCTGACTGATCCAGCCTATATACAAATTAGCGCAGAACACTCTGAATATCGTTGGCTTTCTGCTTCTCAGGCAATCGACCTGTTATCAGCTACTGACCCAAGCACACAGTGGGCTATGCGTGTGATTCAACGGGCCAAGCTCATCAGACTGATGCTCCCGGATAATCTGGTGAATCTTCAAAGAAAAACTGGCTTTGAGCTTGGTTAAGCCGCCCCGAAAATTAGATCACAACATTAATCTTAGATATGCAGTTTAATAATCGCTTACAATTCGTTGAAACCTTACTTGCTACCCGCACCACATATGTCAGCAGTTTTTATCGCCGTCATTCATCGTTACCAAAGAGATTGCTGTAAGCGGATTTATCGCTGGGGAACTCTGGTCCGAGTCCGGGAATATCGGGGAGCCGCTGTGGGTCTTCGGTAATTTGCTTATAAGGAACGTTCTCGCCGTGCAGCGGCGATTGTTCCCGGTTCATACATAAGCATCGTCATCCAATTCGTCAGATGGTGAATTGAGTCGAAGTATTGGTCATGCTCCGTAGCATACTGGTGTGCGGCTAGCTCCCAATTCTTTTCCGTGAGTAACAGGTCGCGAAGTACACGTGCATCTCTCAGGGCAAGCGAAAGACCGCATCCATAGGATTGATCGCTGGATGAGGCTGCATCACCAATTAAAGCAATTCCATTATTATATGGATGTGAAACCCAGGTATCTGCGCAATCGAATGAGGCCAACGGACCAGCGGCTATAGCATTAACATACCACTCCCTCGGGGCACCCACAGATATGGAGATATGAATGAATTCATCTATATCCTTGTGTCCGCTTAGGCGGTGTCTACCTTCTTTCTGATAAAAACCGGTGTAACTGCGGACCCGAGTATTACCTAATGGGGTCAGTACTGCAAATTCGCTATTTATGGGATTTATATAAAAAATGACGGTATTGTCGGGCGAAACTAATCCATCGAATAACAATCCCATAATCATCATACGGTCAGGGTCGTGATGCACCGTAAAGCCAGCCCACTTCCGGCAGAGAGAGGTACGGCCATCATCGTCAATGACCAATCTGGATTGGTATGTGTGGATGTTTTCTCCCTCCCGTACATATACAATTGGGGTTGGTCCAGGTTTAACATCGATGACTACAGAACCGCGTCGAACAAATGAGCCGGCACGTTCTGCGGCTTGTAATAGCTCCTCTTGCATATCTGGATGATAGAAGTGCATCGATCCCGTCCGATGCGGAGAGGTTTCCACAAGGTCGCGCATTTTCGCTGGAGGGCCGGAAATGATCTGGGTGATTCTAAAGCGTGCCTCATGCCCACAAGTTTTCTTCAGCAATTCATAAACCCCCAAAGCTCGCATCTCCGTCACGCCCCGTGGATGGACATATTCACCTCTAACTCGATCATGAAAGACTTTCTCACGTTCCAGGATTAGAACACGATTTCCCTTCTCAGCAAGTGATTTCCCCAGAGCCGATCCAGCCAATCCACCCCCAACGATAATTACTTCATAATCAGTTGACATCTTTCCACTCCTATATGATATTTGCCTGTACCCTCCTTCATTCTATCGATTTGTGTGGACAATCAAGTGTTTACATATGGGAGGATATGTACACACATAATAATATTCTGGATAAATATTATCTATATTTCCATATTTTATTAGGGTCAATGATTGCTGAATTGAATCTAGTATCAGGAGTAGATTCACTCGTCAGGCGAACGAATATTCAGTTAAACAATCCATTCACGGAAAAGTTGCCCGCAACAATGCAAGCCAATCATCGCAGGCGGGTGAATAACATTCAACGCTAAAAACAGCCTACTGCCTGCCAATGATTAGCAAAGAATAATCCAGCGTTTAGATCAGCCTCGGGATTATGAGATTTTTCTCTTGAAAAACATAGGCTCTAATGCCTCGTTTTCTGTTACCTCCAAATGCATAGCCTTGATGGTGTCTTCCAATAAATTAACCATCCTGAGACGTTCCAGCCTGGCATTATTGAGCGGGTTATATGCAATCGGCTTTCCGACGATAACCAGTCCAGCTTCGTGGATGACTACCGGGTAAAATGGTAGGCGTGCCCCTGTCTCCTGATAATACAGCTCACCTAAACGTAAAAAACCACGTTTGAACGGGCGGATCCCGGTTAATGGATCAGGCTCTGTTTTGGGGTCTTCAGGTACAATCAGTAAAAATTTACCCTGCTTAAGGATGGCAAGGCTGGTTTGGAAAGTCTCTTCCTGCTGCTGATGGGTATCAGGTACCGGGATGCATCCTACCGATAACAAAAGCGGGGTGGAGATTTTGCAGATACCTTTAGCAACGGCCTCACTTAATGGTGGCTTGAGTTTTAATATCTTCTCAACGAAATCCTTACGTACATTTTCAGGCCCTTCAACCTTATCCACGGTTGCCCCCAAAACCCAGGGGTAAAGGCGCATCGGCAGGGATGAGCATATCCCCACAGGTCCGATTGAACCCATGTGATTGGCTACAATAACGGCTGGACCAGCTTGAAGATTCTCCCCTCCAACCAATTCCCCATCCCACATGAAGATTTCCAGGATGCTTACAATGAGATGATAAGCCATATCATTCCACATGGATCCACCTACCCTTGAACCTCCCGAACATCGGGGAAGTCATAAAACAAAGGTTTCGATGATACAAGTATCGAAATTACGTTGATAAAATATTTAAGATCCGAGGAAAATGAGCCTTTAAACCTTCTTCCAGAGGTCTTGACGACCAGATGTTTATCAACAATTATTTTCCCAACCCTACGGAGTTTTGTGGTCAGCCAAAAATCCACACTCAGATTGATTTGCGGGTCAATTCCACCCATCCGAGTCAATCCTTCCCGCTTAACGGCCATATTATTGCCTGGTAAGGCATTCATGGGATAAAGAATCAACCTGATCAGCCCATCCAGGATGGGATTAAGATCATAAAAAGATAACTTTCCCCCAACAGCAATGATATCCGGTGAAATCGAAAAGTCATCCAAAATTTTGGCAACCCAATCCGACGGAACATGACAATCAGCATCCGTAAACGCGATGATGTCAGCCTGTGAGGCTTCAATCCCCTTCCTGATGGCATGTACATAGCCTTTTTTTAACTCTTTCTCCACCCTCACACCCTTTTCCATCGCAATCTTCGCGGTGAAATCTGTCGAATTATTATCGATGACGATAATTTCGTATTTATCTTTATCCAGCGTCTGCTTAAGGAGAGAATCGAGACAGCCTGCAATTAGATCCTGCTCATTATATGCAGGCACGGTGACCGATATCACTTTTTGCACCTTTCCCCTCCACATATATAACACTGATATTGATAAATAGTTATTCCCTCTCCAAATAAACTGATGATATAACCAGAGTATAATTCTCCAACAATGACATCCGTCATTTGAATTTTATCGGAGGTATCCATGGACATCCCAAATTTGGAGCATGTTTTCCTCCCGACTAACGGCATCCGCTTACATGTGGTGCAAAGTGGCTCCCGTTATGGCTCCCTGGCGATCTTATTGCACGGTTTCCCTGAATTTTGGTACAGCTGGAGGCGCCAAATTCAACCTTTGACTGAGGCGGGCTTACGCGTCTGGGCACCCGACCAACGTGGCTATAACCTGAGTGACAAACCTAAAAGTACCGCGGCCTACCGCCTCGACGAGCTTGCTAACGATGTAATCGGCTTGATCGATGCCGCGGGCGTTGAGAAATGTTACCTTGCAGGTCATGACTGGGGCGCGGCTGTTGCCTGGTGGGTAGCCCTCCGTTATCCCGATCGCTTGCATAAGCTTGCCATTCTCAACATGCCACACCCAGCTGTAATGAAGCAGATGGTATTAAGTAACCTGGATCAGCTCCGTCGCAGCTGGTATATGTTCTTTTTTCAAATCCCATCCCTGGCGGAAGCCATCCTGCGCAATGATGATTGGGAACGGATGGTGAGGATGCTGCTGAGCGGCAGCAAACCAGGATCTTTCAGCCAAGAAGATATCGAGCACTATCGGCAAGCCTGGTGGCGCAAGGACGCTATTGCCAGCATGCTCAAATGGTATCGAGCTGCTATCCAGATGCTTCCGGATATGAGCGGTGACCTGCGCATAAGGGTACCGACACTGATGCTGTGGGGTGCTCAGGATATAGCCTTAGGTCGTGAGATGGCTCAGCCAAGCCTCGATTTGTGCGACGACGGGAAGCTTGTGTTCTTCGAAAGCTCAAGCCATTGGGTGCAGCTTGATGTATCACAATCTGTGAATAAAAATCTGGTGGATTTCTTTACCGCCCAATAATTGCATGAATGCCGCTATTCATGATCCTGCTCAATCCTATCTTCAGCTCCGCAGTCGCATCTTGAGCCTCACTCCTGCCGAATTAGGTCTCTCTCCCTCATCCAAAAATCTCCATGTATGGGGGGTATTAATGGAGACTGGTTACCCGGTGGGATTTGCAACCCTGGTTTCACTGGCAGATGGCACCACAAGCCTTTATTACAGCACAGGGGGTGGCATGCTTGGTAGCGGTGAATATTCCCCGGTCGCGGAGGCCTCCAGAGCATTGGTAGCTCAGGCTGAAAACCATCTACAGCACATGTCACCCACCACTGAGTTTCCACTGCCTGGTGTGGGTCAGGTCAGGTTCACCCTACTGACCTATTCAGGAGCCTTCTTCGCAGAAGCACCTGAAGAGACAATCGCATCAGGCAATCACCTTTTATCAACGCTCTTCGCACGTGCCCATGAAGCCATAACCCAATTGCGTTTGCTGGCAGAAAAGAAACGTGGATAGCTATGTCAACGAAAGAATTCGATGTGGTCACCGGTGCGTTCGGTTATTCCGGTAAATATATCACCCAACGGCTACTGGAGCAGGGTCATACCGTCCGCACGTTGACCAATTCCATAAACCGTCCCAACCCCTTTGGAAGCCTGGTTCAGGCTTACCCGTACAACTTTGAGAATTTCGATAAACTAACCGATTCGCTGGTTGGGGCAGCTGTGCTCTATAACACCTACTGGGTGCGCTTCGATTACGCAGATTTCTCGTATGCTGCCGTAATCGAGAACAGCCTCAGGCTGTTTGAAGCTGCCAAACTAGCCGGTGTCAGGCGCGTCATCCACATCAGCATCACCAACCCCTCAGAAACCTCATCTCTGCCCTATTTCAGCGGTAAAGCCCACCTGGAGCGTGGCTTGATTGAATCGGGTTTATCTTACGCCATCCTGCGCCCTGCGGTCCTGTTCGGTAAAGAAGATATCCTGATCAATAATATCGCCTGGACTTTGCGACACTTGCCTGTTTTCGGTGTTTTTGGAGATGGCAGCTACTGGATTCAGCCTATCTATGTGGACGACCTGGCCAGGCTAGCGGTCGAGCAGGGGCAGGATCTGACCAACCGGATCATCAATGCAATTGGACCGGAGACTTTCACTTATCGCGAATTAGTGCATTTAATCGGCACTATCATCGGTAAAAATCGACCGATCATCTCGGTCTCACCATCCCTTGGATATTGGACAGGGTGGATCCTAGGCAAGCTGATGGGAGATATCTTGATCACCCGTGATGAGATTGCCGGTTTGATTGGAGAACATCTATATACATATTCACCTTCCGTAGGAACAACCAGCCTGACTGATTGGGCAAAGGAGCATGCGTCCACACTTGGGTCGCATTACGCCAGTGAACTGAGACGCCGACGTCAGCGAGACGTTGCTTACAATGACCTTTGAAGGTGTGTACATCAATGAGCATCTTTCGGGCTGGTGATACCCTACCACACAACCTACACCTAGCTAATTCAATCTGAATGTTTCAGTACATGGATTCTCCATGATGATGATGCAGCCCTTCGATAAGGAATGGAATACCTGAGTAAAAATTGATTAAAATGGGGATTTCATTTGAAATGAAGGAAATTTATGCCCTTCGAAAAAAAACAAATCCTTGGTAAGACGTTTCTTTGAAGATACCTCCTACCATCCTGGTGTTTGTGATGAAATCTTCGCCCCACAGATTCCATGGCATGCACTTTACCGAACAAATCGCTCCGAATTCATCTCTGATCCTCAGGCTGAGAAAGTAGCTTACGCCAGACACATACTCCTATGGGGAGGGTGGAGCGAAACCATAGATGAAATGATTGCCGAGGGTGACCAGGTGATGGTGAGATGGACATTTCGTGGCACCCACCAGGGCGATTATCTGTGCTTTTCTCCCACTCACAAACCCGTGACTTTTTCTGGCATCTATATCTTTCGCATTGCCGACCATCGCATAGCTGAGGTATGGAATCTGTGGGATCAATTGGGAGAGTGGCAGCAGCTGGGCATCCTCCCAGGGTCAGATGAGATTCTCGCCCATAAAAATCTAGCGGCGAATCATGCATAAAAAAATGTCCTTCAGCGTTCAGGTGGAGTAAAATAATTCGTAATCAAATCTAACAAATGAAACAAGAGAACGAAGCGAAAACAATGAACATCGAAGTCAATCACGCCACGGTTATTGAACGCCCAATCCTGCGCCACCTGATGGAATTGTACCAATATGATTTCAGCGAGTTCGATGGGGCTGACACTGGACCCTTGGGTTTATATGATTACCCATACCTGGATCATTATTGGGCCGAGCCCGAGCGCTCCCCTTTTCTAATACGCGTGGATGGTAATTTGGCGGGTTTTGTACTCGTGGCGCGCTACAATTACCTGACCGGGGTAAAAGATACCTGGGTAATGGCAGAATTCTTCATCATGCGCAAGTACCGCCATCAGGGTGTGGGTGAGCACGTCGCCTGCCACATCTTCGACCAATTCCCTGGTCCTTGGCAAGTGGGGCAGATTACTGAAAACCCCACTGCGATGGCCTTCTGGCGTAAAGTCATCAGGCGCTACACCCATGATAACTTCCAGGAACATATCCTGAACAATGATAACTGGCGTGGTCCAATCCAGGCTTTTATTTCCACGTCATCTCAACCATCAGCTGGATACACCAGAGGATATTTTCCTGATTGACACAGGTATATTCACTCATTCCCCAGAGAGAATTTGAAATGATTATGCTAAAACCACTAATCGGACTTACAACTACCCGTATGCCAAATCCATCCGGTCGTCCCGTCTTTGGCATCAATGAGCCCTATGTCAAATCCATAATGAATGCTGGTGGTTTACCCATCCTCATTCCATTGGAATTTTCGAATGATGATCTTAATGTACTCCTTCCCAGGTTGGATGGTGTCCTCTTCACCGGTGGTTATGACATCGACCCTCGGCGATACGGCAACCAACCTCATCCTAAAGTTGAAGGGATCGATGCGGATCGCGACCGAATAGAGATGCATCTTGTGCATACAGTGATTCAATCAGGCAAGCCTTTCTTGGGCATTTGTCGCGGATGCCAGGTCATTAATGTCGCCCTGGGTGGCAGCCTATACGAAGACCTCCCAGAACAACTCCAGGGCGAAGTGCATCATGATAATCATGATCATCCAAGGAATTTTCTGGCTCATAGTATAGATGTAAAATCAGATAGCAGCCTGGCACAGATACTGACCAGCAACCACGCCCGGGTTAACAGCCTACATCATCAAGGAGTGCGCCAACTTGCACCCGGGTTGCACGCAACTGCAATCGCCCCGGATGGTCTTATTGAAGCCTTCGAACTCCCTGGGCACGCCTTTGGTTTGGCAGTTCAGTGGCATCCTGAAGAGCTTCAGGAGCACGAAATCATGCGTAAACTCTTTGAGACGTTCATTAAATCATGTCAAGTAGTCAATTCAGTAATTACGAAACAGGATTAAAAATGGCCCAAAAAATTCGTTTTCGAGCGGTGATTGAGGATGCGGGAAGCGGCGGTGCGTTTGTCACCATTCCTTTCGATGTAGAGAAGACATTTGGTAAGAAGCGGGTCAAAATCAAAGCGACCATCGAAGGCGAACCATATCGGGGCACCCTTGTACGTATGGGTAACCCGAACCACATGCTTTTGGTGCTCAAGGAAATCCGCGAAAAGATTGGTAAAAGCTTTGGTGATGAAGTTAACGTCGAATTGGAAGAGGACCTTGATCCGCGGCAGGTAGACCTACCACCAGACCTCCAGCAAGCCCTGGAGGCTAATCCTAAAGCTCAAGCTTATTTCAACCAGCTGTCTTACACTCATCAGAGAGAGTACGTCCTCTGGGTAACCGAAGCCAAGCGCGACCAAACCCGCTTGGATCGGGTTCAACGAACAATCTAGTCGCTCACCCAAGGTAAAAGTGAACATTAAGCACTTGCGACCCATTGGGATCTTTGATTCGGGCATTGGCGGATTGACAGTCTTACGTGCCATCCACCAGTTGATGCCAGACGAACCGTTGCTCTATCTGGCCGATCAAGCCCACGTCCCGTACGGCCCCCGTAGTCTTGAGGAAGTGCGCCATTTCTCAGAAGTTATCACCCGCTATCTGCTTGCTCAGGGATCCAGGTTGATCGTGGTAGCCTGTAATACTGCATCCGCAGCTGCTCTTAAATATCTTCGTTCGATCTTTCCAGATGTGCCTTTCGTGGGCATGGAGCCGGCAGTAAAGCCGGCAGCCGAGCACACCCACACCTGCGTGGTGGGCGTGCTTGCCACCCCGGCGACCTTCCAGGGTGAGTTATACGCCTCCGTGGTAGAGCGCTTTGGCCAGGGAGTGAAGCTGCTCCAGAACACCTGTCCGGGTCTCGTAACGCAGATTGAAAGTGGTGACCTGGAATCAAGCGAGACGCGTCGTATCCTGGAAGAAGCCCTTCAACCCATGTTGGAGCATGGTATTGATACCGTCGTGTTGGGTTGCACGCACTACCCCTTCGTCATCCCGCTCATCAAGCAGATCACCGGACCGAGTGTGCGCGTTATCGATCCCGCCCCGGCAGTTGCCCGCCAGGTTCAGCGTTTGCTGGTTGCTAGTAATTTGCTCGAGCTGGACGCGATGATGCAAGTGGATACACTGCAAAAGCCGCAAGCTCTCCTTCAGATTATTACCACGGGTGATCCGGCTCACCTTGAGAGCATGCTGCCTGGCTTGCTTGGAAATAAAGCTCCGGTAGTGTCCATTACCTGGAAAGGTGGCAAGCTAATTTCGCCGTGACCGGCTGTCGAAACAGCCTCATAGTATAGTCCTGTAACGTAAACTTGGATGTCACCAACATATTCAGTTCCACCAACTGAAGCAACACTAGGACCTGGATTGTTTCATATTCTTCTCTTGGATTTCTAGAGCTTATCCATAATTAAAAAAGAGACCCAACATAGAAAGCGAGGCAGGTTTCTGCTTTTTGCTATGTATTTCTAGCGCTAATCAGCAATAATTACCCCCATCACTTGCGGAGTTATGATCGTCCCCTTGAAATTATCAAAACTCAGGTCCCGAAATTCGAAGCCAAGCTGCGCACGCGTACGTGCAAACAACACGGTATAACTATCCAGGATGCGGGCTTCCCAATTCAGCTCCAATTGTTGAGCTGCGTTACGGATGCTTTCACCATTGGGGCCCTCAATTTCGAGAAAATCTCCGGTTGGCATTTCGTCCAGCGCTACTTCCACATTCCCCAGCTGGTAAGTGGTGCGATACTTTTCATACATCAGATATACCTGGTAGCCAAGTGCTTCAAACAGCGCAAGTGCGGTATCAAAATCTGATACCGTAAATTCCAGCTCCCGGCGCAGGCGCGCCCCACCTTCCTCGCTACCCGCTCCCTTATAGGTGACACGTGCTCTTGCATCCTGCCGTAAGCGCAGCAATCTGCCAGTTGATAATAAAGATAGGTCAGCGGTATCCAGACGGAGGTTGACCTCATGTACCCTTGGCGCGCTCACCTGACCCAAGGAGTTCAATTTTGCTTCCATTTCCTTTCGCCTGGAAAGGTAAAACTTGACTTCCAACTCTTGATCTGAGCTGCTCATACTACCTCTTCCGTACTACCTTGTTTATACCACGCTGAGCATGGTCTCCTTCTGCTCCACCCGATCACCAGCTTTCACCCGCACGCGGATCACTTTCCCATCCCGCGGTGAACGCAGCTCATTTTGCATCTTCATCGATTCTAAGACTACCAATACTTCGCCTTTCTGTATTACCTGTCCTTCCTTAACGGGTATGGAAATCACCATACCTGGCATCGGTGCCTTCAGGTGAAAGTCTTCGTGTTCTGCCACCCGCCCTGCCAATGCAGCCCGTAGGCGTTTTTCCCGCTCGTCTTCCACAGATGCAGTAAAGAGTGTCCCATGGAACAACACCTGCCAGGTATCTTCGTTCGGATAAATATGCGCTTCAACCGATGTTCCGTTCATAACTAATGAATATACGGGTTGGTCACCCACTGGCATGAAATCCACCTGGTATAACTCTCCATCCACGCTCACATGGTGTTCGTCGACAATGTCGACGATATATTCACGATCTTCGATGGTGGTCACGTATTTCATGATTATCTCCTCAACCTCTCCCACCGGCTCAGCCACTTCCAGTTGCTCGTGTCGCGTTCATTGCGTTGAATGACATGTGCTGCCCGCTCAGTTTGGCGGTGGGCGACGAGAGTTGCCAGGATAGCGGCAATATCCGGGCGGGATTCTTTTCCTTCCTCAGCTTCCTCTATGGAAAAACGATCCTCCACAAAGCGGGTATCATATTGCCCAGCCATGAAGCGGTGTGAATCCATCAGCCGTTGGTGGAATGGAATGTTGCTGTGCACACCCAGGATTTTATATTCTTCCAATGCCCGCCGCATGCGTAAAATGGCTTCGCCGCGCGTCTCACCCCACACGATCAATTTTGAGATGAGTGAATCATAGTAAGGGGAGACCTCAAAACCAATGTACACCCCTGTATCCACCCGTACACCGGGTCCAGTCGGGAGCAGAGTGTGCGTGATGCGCCCGGTGGAAGGGATGAAATTATTGTAAGGGTCTTCGGCGTTGATACGGCATTCAATAGCCCAACCGTTTGCGTGGATTTCTTCCTGGCGATGACGCAAGCACCGACCACGTGCAATTCGCATTTGTTCCTTGACGATGTCAATGCCGGTGACCATCTCTGTGACCGGATGCTCAACCTGCAGGCGGGTGTTCATCTCTAAGAAGTAAAAGTTTTTGTCCTTGTCCACCAGGAATTCAATCGTGCCCGCATTGACATAATTGACTGCTTGGGCAGCCCGGACAGCGACTGCCCCAATTTTTTGGCGAAAAGTCTCATCCTCACCCACGAAAGGTGAGGGCGATTCTTCCAATAGTTTCTGGTGCCGGCGTTGAATGGAGCATTCGCGCTCTCCCAGGTGGATCACATTATCCTGGCCATCTGCCAGGATCTGTATTTCAATGTGCCGTGCCCCCTCGACCAGCTTCTCTAAATAGACGTTGCCGTCTCCGAAGGATGCTTCTGCTTCACGCCTGGCAGAAATGAGCAAGGCAGGCATATCCTCCAATCGGATTACCTCGCGCATTCCCTTGCCACCACCACCAGCCGTGGCTTTCACTAACAATGGAAAACCAATCGAAGGCGCGACTGCCAGTAGTTCCTCATCTCTCAAGGACCCTTCCCCTTCCGTGCCGGGAACCACCTGCACACCCGCCCGCGATACTGTGGCACGTGCCACAGCCTTGTCTCCCATGGCAGCAATGGAAGAAGGATTGGGACCAATAAAGGCCAACTCTGCCTCCCGGCAAGCTTCCGCAAAATCAGCTCGTTCTGCCAGGAAACCATAGCCAGGATGGATCGCTCCTGCGCCACATTTACGGGCAATATCGATGATCTTGTCTCCCCGCAGGTGCGATTCGCGGGAGGGAGCCGGACCCAGTCGAAATGCTTCATCTGCATAACGGACATGCAGTGCCTGGCGATCGGCATCCGAATAGACTGCCACTGTTTGAAGTCCGAGCTCGCGGCATGCCCGAATGATGCGTACTGCAATCTCTCCCCGGTTGGCGATCAATACTTTGTTAAACATAGATCAGCTCCATCTGTATCAATATTTACCTTTGCTTCGCTCACCAGCTGTAAAAACCTCAAGAAATTGTATCAATCTTGGGTTGAATAGGCCGGCGTTCTCCTGAGGTAACATATGTCCAGCGCCTGGAAGGAGCCATAAATCGGCCACGCTGATTGCCTCAGCAATATGCTTAGCATGCTGTGGGGTGGCATGTTCGTCCCCTTCACCCTGAACGATCAACGTTGGACATCTTATCTGATCCAATACTGGGCGCATATCCCAGGTCAGTAATTCAATTCTGTGCCAGCCATCAAACCAATTATGAAACACCGCATTATACTTTTCACCATGAGCAAATTCCAGACCCAATCTGAAACGCTCATCCGTTTCAAACGACTGCCTGATACCCAGGATAGCTGGCTCCATCTTTGGCTCGAGGTAAATATGGGCTGCTACGGTCACCAGGCAGCTCACCAGATTAGGGTACTGAGCGGCAAAATAAAGGGCGATCGTTCCACCATCGCTATGACCCACCAGTGCGGTCTGTTGAATGCCGAGTTGCCGTAATACTTCATGCAGATCCTCCAGGTCAGTAGTAAAGGTCGGCAAGTCCAGTTTAGGGCGGTCATCCGAAGCCCCATAGCCCCAGCGGTCATATGCCACAACCTGGTAACCTGCATCCACTAAGACCGGGATCTGTCCACGCCATGCCCTCACTGAACCCAGTCCATGGTGCAGCAGCACCACCGCCGGTCCATTTTCTGGACCGTTGCGTTCCACATAAAGGTTATGTCCGTTAACTATCATACTCAAGATACACATTGATAAAAACTGATATGAAATATCCTCATGAGAACAGGTCGCGCTTCTTGAAGGGTGCAGAGAGGAATTTCAGCATCATCCTGGCAGACGACGAAAATTTGATAGTTACGCTATTTTTTTGATTTTCCAGAATCTTATCTGCCAAGACTGGGGCAACCGTCTCAGCCCGTTCGGCGATGATATTCAATATGCGCTTGGACTTTTCCAGCTCCTGCTCTCGCCCTTCGAATTGCTGGGTGATCATATCGGTGATCACCATCCCTGGTGCAATTGCACCGGTGATCACCGGCGTACCCTCGATCTCTTGTGCCAATGACTGATTGATAAAATGTACGGATGCTTTTGTGCTACCATATAGCGTCATTCCACGCATGCTTCGACCACGGGCACCAAATCCTTCCAAATTGTAGAGGGCACCATAACCCTGTGCTAACATCTCTGTCAGCGCCACTTTCGTCCCATACATGGTTCCAATGATGTTGGTTTGGACAACATCCGCGTACTTATCCGGTGAGAGTTCCCAAAACTTCATCATGGGAGTTGCCGTCCCAGCATTGTTGATCCAGATATCTATCCTGCCAAAATGACCTTTTGCATTCTCCCACAGCTTCTGTACCTGGATAAAGTCGGTTACATCACAAGCGTAGCCAAAGATTAGCTCTTGGCAGTATTTTACGCCGAGCTTTCCTATTGCTTCGTTCACTGCCTCCTGGGTACGCCCGCTGACGGTTACTGCACAATCGCGCTCCAGGAATGCTGCTACCAGGTTGTACCCAATCCCACGCGTGCTGCCGGTAATGACAATCGATTTATTCACAAGGGGATGCATCCGTGTTTTTTAGGTGGGTTGGAATCGCGTTTATTGGAGAGCATTTCCAGTGCGTTGATCAGGCGTGGGCGGGTCTCCCATGGCTCGATGATGTCATCGATGTATCCCCGCGAGGCAGCAATATATGGGTTGGCGAATTTCTCGCGATAATCAGCCTCCAACTCCTTGCGCTTGGCCTCCGGATCTTTGGCTTGTGAGATTTCCTTGCGAAAGATGATGTTCACTGCCCCGTCCGGACCCATCACAGCAATCTCCGCCGAGGGCCAGGCAAGATTCACATCACCACGCACATGTTTGCTGCTCATCACATCATAGGCTCCACCGTACGCCTTGCGAGTGATCACCGTGATCTTCGGTACTGTGGCTTCACAATAGGCATACAGTAACTTGGAACCTGAGCGAATGATGCCACCATGTTCCTGAGCGGTGCCGGGTAAGAATCCTGGCACATCCACGAAAGTGATAATCGGTACATTGAATGCATCGCAAAAGCGTACAAAGCGTGCTGCCTTCTCAGATGAATTAATATCCAAAACACCCGCCAATAAAGCAGGCTGGTTTGCAACGATGCCCACACTATGCCCGCCCAAACGGGCAAAGCCAATCACAATATTCTGGGCATATGCTTCCTGGATTTCGAAGAAGATGCTTCCATCCACGATCATGCGGATGGCATCTTTGATATCATATGGCTTGCTCGGGTCTTCAGGGACGATACTATTCAGCCTCTCATCCATCCGTAAGGGGTCATCGTCAATACTCGTAAATGGCGGGTCTTCCATGTTGTTCTGGGGGATATAGGAGAGTAGCTTGCGGATTAGGTATAAGGCATCGGGCTCTGAATCTGCGGCCAAGTGACACACACCCGAAATTTCGGAATGCACATCCGCACCGCCCAATTCTTCAAATGTGACCTCCTCATGCGTCACAGCTTTGACCACATCAGGACCCGTGATGAACATATACGACGATTTGCGTACCATGATGATAAAGTCAGTTAATGCAGGTGAGTAGACCGCTCCGCCAGCACAAGGACCCATGATCACGCTGATCTGAGGGATCACCCCGGAAACCAGGGTATTCCGCAGGAAGATATCAGCATATCCTCCCAAGGATACAACGCCCTCCTGGATGCGCGCTCCACCTGAATCATTCAAGCCAATCACTGGCGCACCGTTTTTTAAGGCCATATCCATAATCTTGCAGACTTTCTCGGCATGCACCTCGCCCAGACTGCCTCCAAACACGGTGAAATCTTGTGAAAAGATATATACCAATCTTCCCTCAATCGTTCCCCAACCTGTGACTACGCTATCTCCCAGATACTTTTGTTGATCAAGATTAAAATCACTGGTCCGATGCGTCACAAATGGGTCCACTTCACGAAATGAGCCTTTATCAAGCAACAGTTCAATGCGCTCGCGAGCAGTCAAACGACCGCGATTATGTTGAGCATCTATACGGTCAGCACCACCCCCAAGACGACCCTTGGACTTCGTCTCTTGCAAGCGTTTTATTTTTGGATCATCATTCATAATCATCTCCCACATGCGTAGAAGTTGTAGATAAGGTTTTATAAAGTTAAATTACCATCAGATAATAAACTATCCAAGATCATCGTTGACTTGGTTTTGGTTTGCATCTGGTGCAACCAGGCCAAAATACGCTTTTACTTTCGAGCGTCCCAATGTCCAGACCATATAAGCCAAACATACCACCGTCACGCCAGCCGAAAATTGCCAATTAACTGGCAGCAGCACTCGCATGGCACCGCTTGCCCCGCTCACAGGATGGTCCTTTAAGAATAGAAGGTCCAACCAATAATACAATACATAGGTGAGCGCGACGGCTTGCATCAGCCTGGGCGCCCAGATTTTCGCCCTCCACAACCCCCAAAATAAGAACAAACCTGCCACGCTCCAAATTAACCCGGTGATGGCAAGATAAAATGGGGAGACCCCGGGTAGAGAATTAAGGAAACCCCAATATCTGATGCTTAACACCAGCCGGGCAACGTTGATGACCGTGATAATTAACACCCCCAACGCCAGCAAGGTTACGCTCGATGGGCGTTTGGTTAATCGTCCTGCTGGGACAGGTTGTGGTCCTGATGGTTCGGTGGTTGATGGTGTACTATCCATAGATGATCAATATAACCTCTTTTAGTCGATGGTTAAGGTTATCTTTCCAAGCTGCTCACCCTTCTCAAGGCGTTCCTGAGCAGACCGCGCATCCTCCAGCGGAAAATCGCGATCCAATATTGGTTTGAGCTTTCCATTGAAGACCAGCTGCATCACAGTCGCGAAATCAGCCCGGGTGCCCATAGATGAACCAAGTACCGACAGGTGCTTACTAAATATAAACCAGTTGTCTATCTCAAATTTCGGCCCACCAGAATTGCCCACCGTCAGGATGCGTCCACCTTTGGCAGCTGCCCGGAAGCTGGATGGGAATGTGGTGCCTACGTTATCTACCACTACATCTACACCGCACTTATCCGTCAGAGTGTAGACGGTTTTTGACCAATTCTCGTCTTTTGATCGGTCGATGAGATAATCTGCCCCCAACGATTCAGCCAGGTTGAGCTTCTCGATACCAGAGCCAACCACATACACAGTCGCTCCACTCAGCTTGGCAATCTGGATGCTGGCGATATTTACACCACCCGAAGCTCCCACTACCAGCACGCTCTCCCCTGGCTTCAACCTTCCACGGATGATCAGCGAGTGCCATGCAGTATGAAAAACCAAGGCTGCTGCCGCTGCCTTGCGCAGCTCAAAATCACTTGGGACAAGGTATATATTGGTCGCTGGTATTGCCAAAAATTGCGCATAAGTGCCCCGTACGGTTTCGCCCAACAAATGCCAGTTGCGACAGCGATTATCCTGCCCAGCAATACAGGCTGGGCAGTGACCACAGCCAAGATTTGAATTGATAACCACCCTGTCACCAATGTTCCATCCTGATACGTAGGCTCCCAATCCTGCTATTACCCCTGCCCCATCGGCCCCGAGGATATGCGGGTATTCAAGCTTGATACCTGGCCAGCCATTACGGGTCCAGAGATCCACCCGATTCAGCGCAGCCGCTTCCAGCTTAACCAATACCTGCCCCTCTCCGGGTTCAGGGGTGGGAAAGTCGGTGTATTCCAGTACCTCGGGTCCACCATGCGTATGAAACAAAACCGCCTTCATCATCACCTCCAAATCACGTATTCACCCAATCACTATCACAGATAATTATCTCATCACCTGATTATTATATTAATTATTGACTAATTGCCCGATTACCTGATTATCGAGTTATTTAAATACCCAGCTGCCTAATTACCGCCCGACTTCAATTCTATCTCCCACACATGTACATTGGCAGGCACGCCTGAATAGGGTTGATATATCTCAAAGCGCACCTTTTGGGCAGACACAGTAAGGCCGAAATTCACATCTAGCTCAGGATTGCTGACCGATCCATCGAAGTTTGCTATGGATTGCACGGGTTGTCCATCAGCATCAGGATATAACAAGGTTGTCACTCGCTCGTCGGCACTGCCAAGGATCATTTTGTAGCCATTTAGCTGACGGGCTCCGGGGAATGTCAGCTCGATGACAAAGGGGTTGGCCTCCAGAGTGCGCGCCACGGTCTGCGGGTCGCCATCGAACACGAGTTCGATCGATCCCATATCCAACATCGAGTAACCCACCAGCACTGGATTTCCTTGGATAGTGAGAGTCGCTTCCTGCAAAGCACTGCGCGCTTCTTGTTCAGCAGCCAGGATCTCGTCAATATTATCCACATATTGCAGGTGCACGAAATAAAAACCCGGAGCTCCATTCGGGTATGGCAACACTTCGTCTACTCGCATGTCCTTAAACTTACCGCTCGAAACCACCTTGTCCATTTCCGTGGGGATCATCACAAAAACCATCTGGTCATTTAATGCCAGGTGCTGGAATAGATGTCCTTCAACGCTGCCCATGCGAACTGGTGCATTCGGTGGAAGGAAGAATTCCGCTATGGCATCTGCCCCATTGGTCCAACTGGGAGAAACCAATAGCTCAGCCTCCGGATGCTGGCTTGTATAATTATTGACTGCTTCAAATACTTGCGAAGCACCATATTGCATTCCTGCCAGGGTGTAGTCTTGGTACCAGGTTGGACCATTTACCAATGCATCGCGTAACATGGCAAGGTCGGCTATCCCTAAAACCACAGCTAAAACCAAAGATGTTCCGACAAATATCCACCTCTCCAGTTCCGTTGATCCCAACCGAATAAATATCCATTTCACCCCTCTCTCCAGCCAGCTTAACAGAAGCTCCAATCCCAACGCCATCATGAGTATGGCCGGGATCACAAAGACCAGGATCCGTGTGATGCCAATCCCGACTAAGGCGCTGCCAGATGGAGCTGCCAGCATGGCAAACAGGATGGTTCGGTGAGCTGATGAGCGCAGCTTAACCAATACGATTGCCAGCCCTAATCCGAAAAATGGTAAGGTGGCCAACAGTAAGTGCCCGTAACCTTTCATCAGGTGGCGATCCAAATCGTGCTGGTTGGGGACGAACCAGTAGAGGGGATTCAACCCATATAGATAATCAGAGAAATAATGGCGTAATTTTTCAAATAATGAAATATTTTGGCTCCAATACGGAGCCCGGGTGGACAAATGTTGCATTAATGCATCGGGATGCGCCAGCGTGTATCGCAAGTACGGCACCACCAGGACGGCCAAAAGCAAAAGCCCCCGCAGAGCAAGCTTGCGATTCTGCCAGTGATAACGCAAGTCTGAGAAAAGCAGGAAAATACCCGTTACTACGATAATCAGCTGCCCGGGGCTGTAAGTGTAAAACACCAATGCCCCCATCACCAGCGCTGGGTAGAGTGCCCGTGGAGAGATATACCTGTAACGCAGGTAAAAATACAAGAAACCAGCGTAAAAAGAAGCCATCTCCACGGTCTCGAAGGCGGTGCGTGAGTGGAGGAACCAGGCCGGCGCGATCGAAAGCAAAAGCACTCCGCACCACCAGTAACGCAGCTTGAAGATATCCCGCAGGATCAGCCCCACCGCCAATGCCCCCAGGGTGGTAATCAGTACTGACACTGCCCGGGTGACGAATACCGATTTGCCGAATAACAGGTACGGGATCACCTGGACATAGACGCTCACACTGCTCAGGTTATAGGTTGAGTCCTTGTTAAAGTATGTTGGCAGGAGCTCACCATCATAATTACGCAGGCCGTCGTGGATGAAATCCTCCGCCATCACTGTCTGCACCACTTCATCCGTGAAAAAGTAGATCGGGAAATTGCTTAACCCGATTAGACGGGTTGATAAATATAAGCCTAGGGCGATGGCGAACAGCACCGTTTCAAGCGGTATCGCCCGCCAGATAGCACCTACCAGGTCTGATGTCGCCCAGACCCAATGTTGCCAGGCTGCCCTGCCCCGATTAAGTCCAATCTGAGGTTCGATGGTCAGACGTACATTAGAATCCTCTACCAGTGTCAGTGGCTCGGTGGGTCGTAAAATACCCTCGCAATAAACCGCCTCTCCAGTTATTGGGCGAGGCTTTCTCTCTCTATGCAGCACACGCTGGCGGGCCTGCTTTAATCCATTCCATAATGCATGCCATCTATCCTTGATCGACTGGCGGTCGAGCTTTAAATCACTGATGAATAATCCTAGAACGATCACGGTTGCGACTAAGCTGATGACCAAGCCAATGAAAAACAGGCGCGGTGTATAGAGGAAAGTATATTTGTGCACTCCCGTTTGAACATCCACCGCCATGTAGCCACTAACGTTTTTGAGAGTCTGGACCTTTCCATCTACCAATACCTGCCAACCTGGATAATGCGTCATCATCACAACCAGCGTTTGGTTGGCCTGCCCTTCTGCAATAGCCTCCATATTATTTGGACTGGAGAAGAACGGCGTGAGCGGGGTAACTTCCGAGCTCACCAATGGTCCAGCTTCACCACCCAATTGGAGCTTGGCATTATCAACCATAAAAGCTAATGGCAGGCTTTCTGGCAGCGAGAAGATATTATAGTCATCCACCACTGAGATCAGTGTGCCATTTTCAGGTGCTGGCTCTGCAAGAGATTGGGTCAGATACTTGGGTTCAGCTTGTACAAAGCGTTGGTTAATTTTTTCATCCAGGGGTCGGATAATATCATAGGAATACCATGTGTTCAAGTATCGTAGGTTATTGCTGATTACGGCATCCTGCCAGGCATTGGTGGGGTTATGGCGAATGTAGTAGTCACTGAGGTCATTCTGTTTAACCCAGCTCATTACATGATAAGCCGGCGCGTATATTTCTTGAGAATGCACTGCGAACTGGTTGGTGGAGAACAAATCGGACACCCCAAACAACATAAATGCTCCCAACATCACCAATCCAATCGTCGCCAGCATACGCATCATTCTGGGATGGCGCACTCCTACATCCACCTGCCCATCTCTGAGTAATTTCCATAAGGAATCCAGCCCAAGCCCTGCCAGACAGATTAGGGAAAAACTACCAAAGACTAAAATGCGTAATAAGTGCCGGAATTGGATCAGGAATCGAGATTGTAAGAATAATTCCTTCCAAGGCATCCATTCCAGGCTGATCCAGATAACTGTGACCAGCATAACTAGAACGAAAAACAGAAGAATTCTTCGGTCACGTTTCCAAATCGCTAATGGCAGCAAGGCTAACCCAAGGAATGGTGTCAGACCAATATAGGCGTAAAACTCCTCCCGCGCCGGCAGCACACTGTAAGCATCAGGGCGCAGGCTGTCTTTGGAGGTGTAATCCAGGAAAATTTGTTTAACCGTTTGCGACCCTGCCAGTTTCGTGCCTTTGCTCAAGTGAGGATAAAACTCTGCTGTTGGCAAGAGCTGGATGGCGACCACTCCTAATGCCAGGATGCCGATAGCCAGGAATTTAAGCATGTGGTGCACATCAAGATAAACAAACGGAGGTTTTTTCTTGATGTGTATCAGCATTACCAGCCCAAAGATGATGATAATAATTAGTGCGAGGAGTGGGTAATACGCATTACCCGAGAAAAAAAGTAGTCCAATTGAACCTGCTGCCACCGCAATATCACGCTTGCGCTTACGCCGTGTTATCAATAACAAGCTGGAAAAGATCCAAGGGATATAAGCAAACCCAAAAATGAACAGGTATTCCCCTTGAAAAAAGCGCGCCATTGGTTGACCAGCAAAGGCGAACATCAGCACCGTCCACAGGCGCGCTGCCCGACCTAAGCCCATTACTTTTGCCAACCGCCACATCCCAAAAGCAGCAATCAGGAAGCTAAAATACACCCCTAACTTGAAACCTGCGCGGACCCCAAAGAGCAATACCGGCACAGTAACCACCGGGTTATACACATGCAGCATTGGGTCTGCGATATAAGGAAGACCGCTCTGTATATAGATGTTCCACAAGGGAAACGCATGATATTGTTGTATGCTGTTTACCAGGGTCCAATCCAGCATCTGAAATACTTCGGATTCATTCCCTGGTAAGCGTGTGGGTGCTCGAAGATCAAGAATGCCCGTACAAAAGAGCGTCACCGCCAGGAAGATCAGCAGCCATTCCAGCCAATTTCCATCCCAAAATGATCTTTTCCCTACCCCGTCTGATTGCGACGTTGGTATGACTTGTTCTTTGCCTTCAGTAGCTGGCTCGATAATAAGCTGATCCCCTGTGTGCTCTGGGTGAATATGCGGCTGCGATTCCTGTCCCTTCAATAAAGATTCGCCTGGGCTAAATTTCTGTTTGAGCCGTGTAAATATCCACGAAACGAAATCCATGATTAATTTTCCCCAATAGGATTCCGGGCTATGGACTGACGATTGATCCAATGCCAGCCCATGATCAATACTTCCAACGCGCCTGCTTCAATAGAGCTAAATGCAATATTTACCGGGTTAGATACCATTTAAGGTTCGTGCACTTTGAATAATAAATATCACAGCTGTTCAAGTGGATCGAGATGGATCAGACAAATTCTTGTATATACCTGAAATTCTCTCTAATTCTATCGAATTCCAAGTTCCATCCTGGAAATCACCAGGCGTTGGATTTCGCTGGTACCTTCATAAATTTCAGTGATCTTGGCATCCCTGAAGTAACGCTCCACGGGCAGCTCTTTGCTGTAGCCCATGCCTCCATGGATCTGCACCGCAGTATGCGCGGCAAACATCGCTGTCTCAGACGCAAATAACTTCGCCATCGCAGCTTCCCTTGTAAAACGCTCGCCCGTTGTTTTGGCACGTTCCTTCGCCAATGCCGCGTTATACACCAACAAGCGCGAAGCTTCAATGCGCGTCTTCATATCTGCGATCTTGAAAGAAATACCCTGGAACTCGCCAATTTTGGAACCAAATGCCTCACGCTCCTGTGCGTAAGATACACTGGCTTCATAAGCCGCTTCAGCGATCCCCAACGCCTGGGCGGCAATCCCGATCCGCCCTGCATCCAGGACAGCCATGGCGATCTTAAATCCGTCTCCCTCTTCGCCCAATCGGTCTTCCAGCGGACAGCGATAATCCTCAAACAAGATCTCGCTGGTGGCAGAAGCGCGGATCCCCAGCTTGGGTTCCTTCTTACCGCGCACAAAACCTGGTTTGGAGGCATCAATCAAAAATGCAGTGATCCCACGGTGCTTCTTCTCAGGATCGGTCATGGTAAACAGCACCAAATAATCCGCCACAGGTCCGCTTGTCACCCACGACTTGCGCCCATTAATGACATAAACCTCCCCTTCGCGCACAGCCCGGCTACGCATCGTTCCCGCATCCGAACCCGACATCGGCTCGGTGAGAGAATATGCCCCGACCGACTTTCCAGAGGCGACTGCGGTCACATATTTCTGCTTTTGAGCTTCTGTACCAAACTTCATAATGCCATTGCAGAATAATGAGTTATTGACTGACATAATGGTGCCATGTGCGGCATCCACCTTGCAGATTTCCTCCAGCGCCAGCACGTATGCCAGAGTGTCCATCCCTGCTCCGCCGTATTCTTCCGGCACCTCAATACCCATGAAGCCCATATCCCCCATCTTCTTGATCGTCATGGATGGAAATTCACCTGTCTCGTCGAACTCTGCTGCCACCGGGGCGATTTCTTTTTGAGCAAAGTTACGCGCCGTCTGGCGGATGCTCTCATGCTCATCGGTAAATGGGAATAATCCACTGCCAGCCATCGTGTCCTCCATATCAAAAATGGATCAGATTGATTTTTGATTATAGCATGGGAAGCATCCCCCTTTCAATTTCATGCCATTCCCACGTGACAAACCTGGTCATTGTGGTATATACTAATGACAAGAGATTAAATCTAGTCCAAGCTATATATGCTATCCCGACTCAAAAGCGCACTGATTGGCACACCCCTTCCTACCCAGCTACTGGGTGAGAAGCGACTGAATAAAATCCGTGCACTGGCAGCTTTTTCTCCCGATGCCCTCTCCTCAATCGCATACGCCAACCAGGAAATCTACCTTGGATTAGTCATCGCAGGGAGTGCTGGTTTGGGGTTAGCCTGGCCGATTGGGCTGGCAATCATTGGTATTCTTACTATCGTAGCTATATCATATTATCAAACTGTCCATGGCTATCCATCCGGCGGCGGTTCCTACATTGTCGCTAGAGCAAACCTGGGCACCATACCCGGTTTGGTCGCTGCTGGTGCATTGTTGTTGGACTACCTACTGTGTGCTGCAGTCAGTCTGACAGCCGGCGTGGATGCCATTGCCTCAGCATTCCCAGCCATATTGCCTTACCGAATTGGGATTGCACTTGGATTGTTAGGGCTTATTATGCTGGCAAATCTGCGCGGTTTGCGTGAGACCGGCACCCTGATGGCTATACCAGTTTATTTATTTTTATTCACCTACATCCCCATGCTTGTGTACGGAGGTATACGTCTGTTGCTTAATGGTCCAACTCCGTTAGCATCAGTCGCACCTCAGCCAGTACAGCCTCTGACCCTGTTCCTCATATTGCATACCTTCGCCACTGGGTGCACTGCCCTGACTGGTATCGAAGCCATCAGCAATGGTGTGCCAGCTTTCCAGCGTCCAGAATCCAAAAATGCTGGGCGTACCCTCATTGCTATGGCGATATTGATGGGGATATTATTTGTCGGTAGTATAGGACTGACTCAATTCCTGGGGGTTATCGCAGGAGCACAGGAAACTATCCTCTCCGCACTGGCTCGTCGTCTGCTCGGCAACGGATTCACTTATGTAACCATCCAGATATCCACCTTGCTCATCCTGGCTGTGGCTGCCAATACGAGCTTTGCAGATTTTCCACGCCTATCTGCCATCCTCGCCCGGGACGGATTCTTGCCTCGTCAATTTACCGGGTTGGGGGATAGGCTGGTCTTCGCTAATGGCATCATTTTCCTTGCCGTCGCAACAGGTGTTATGATCGTACTCTTCAGTGGGAATAGTCACTTGCTGATCCCACTGTTTGCGATTGGAGCCTTCTTGTCCTTCACACTTTCACAAAGTGGTATGGTAGTCCATTGGATTCGGGAGCGCAGCCCAAATTGGCGATTGAAAGCCATTCTCAACGGACTTGGTGCCTTGGCAACGGCTACGACTCTCCTGGTGATCAGCATCAGCAAATTTCGCGAAGGTGCCTGGATCACGGTGTTGCTCATCCCGATCCTCGTAATCGCTTTTTTGCGTATTCGCCTACACTATAAGGAGGTGGGCAAGCAGCTCAGTTTGCGTGGGCTCCCGCCAGATATCAAACCTCTCCCACCTTTACGACTGGTGATTCCCGTCTCAGGTGTTCACCGCGGCATTATCGAGGCTATGGATTTTGCCCTTTCCATCTCCAAAGATGTCACCGCAGTCTATATCGAGCTTGACCCTGGATCCGGTGAGAAAGTGCACAAGGAATGGGAATGCTGGTGGCCGGATGTGCCCCTGGTAGTCCTCCCATCACCCTACCGTTCGATCATCCGCCCGCTACTCGACTATCTGGATGAAGATGACCGCCAGCACAACGATGGCACACTGGCCGCCGTGGTCCTGCCTGAATTTATCCCAGCCAGGTGGTGGCAGGCATTACTGCATAACCAGACCTCCTTAATGATCAAGACTGCCTTGCTATACCGACGCCGCACCAACGGTTTTCAGCGCATTATCATTGACGTCCCCTATCACCTGAAGAAATAGCAAAGGAGTATAGACCGTATGAAAATCCTCATCGCGTGCGATATGGAAGGTATCACCGGTGTAACCAACTGGGATCAAGTTGATCCCGGCCATGCAGAATACCCGCGCTTTCGCCGCCTAATGACCAGCGACGTCAATGCGGCAGTGCTCGGAGCGAGCGAAGCCGGGGCAGATGAAATCCTGGTCACCGATGGGCACGATCGCGGCGCCAACATCCTGCTCGAGGAGCTGGACCAGTGTGCTCATCTGATCTGCGGTGACTACTTACCCCTGGCCATGATCCAGGGTGTTGACCAGGGAGTCGATGGGGTCATCTTCGTGGGCTATCACGCTCGGGCTGGTAGCCAGAATGCCATCCTGGACCATACCTGGTCCAGTCGGAGGGTAGCCAACCTGTGGCTGAATGACATCCTGGTGGGTGAATATGGCTTGAATGGGGCTGTGGCTGGGCACTTTAACATCCCTGTGCTCATGCTTACCGGTGACCAAACCGCCTGTGCTCAGGCTAGCGAGCTGCTCGGCAAGATCGAGACAGTGGTCGTGAAAACTGCCATCAGCCGAATGGCAGCTGAATGCCTCCCTCCGCATGTCACTGAAGAGCGCATCCAAAAAGCAGCCATCCAGGCAGTCAAGCGCTTGCTGGCTGGAGATGCCCCCAAGCCATTTATCGTCTCCACACCTGTGCATGTCACCCTGGACTTTAATAGCTCCGAGCAGGCTGACCAAGCCTCCGACTTACCCGGATCGAAGCGGGTGGATGGCAGGCGCTTGATCTTCACCGCCGATGACATGCTGGCAGCTTATTCTGCCTTCCAGGCTGCGGTGGGTTTGGCAAGCGGCTAACTGCTGTACCAGGTCTAACTCAGTCTAGTTAAGATTTCTCATTCCAGTGGGGGTTATTCTTCGACCGCACTCGACCGCGGACCTAGCCAAGGAGTCTTATTTTAGCGGGGGTCTGGCAGCCTCGGTATATAATATTAGCTGAGATTGGATATAACTACAGTTACCGCAAATATAAGTTTTTTGCACTAGTGAGGCGTCGATCGAGGAAGATGCAAGGAGGCTAATTGTGCAACAGAAACTGAACGACTTTTCAACCCCAGTGCTGATATCTTCGATTGAAGAAAGCTTGCGAGAATTCTGGGGAAACTGGGGACTTGCTCCACAATCTGAACTGTATGATGGCCTGGATATGATGCGATTACACACAGGCGTTCCCTATGCGTTCTGCAATGGGGTAATCTGTAGCCACTTGTCACCCGACGATATAGACGCAAGGATTAATGAGATAGTATCTTATTTCAGTGCGCGAGCTGCCACTTGGGAGTGGATTGTCGGACCGAATTCAACTCCTGCCTCTTTGGATATGTCCCTGGTAAAACACGGTTTGTTTGTTCATGGGGAATCAAGTGGGATGGCGATTAATTTACACGCAATCAGCCCGGATATCCCTTCGATAGAGAATTTGAGAGTTATCCCGGTGGATGATGATGAAACTCTGAACATTTGGGCTAATACCATGGTCGAAGGCTTCGAGTCGCGTGCGTTATACCCAACCTTTGTTAATTTAGAGTGCTCACTGGGTTTCCACCGGCGATCATATCGCCGATATCTTGGAACACTGGATCACCGACCCATCTCTACCAGTGCACTCTTCCTGGGTAAGAATGTAGCTGGGATTTATTGCGTTTCTACCCTGCCGACAGCTCGTAAATTGGGAATCGGTGCAACGATCACTCAGTACGCGCTGCGTGAAGCACAAGCAATGGGATACCACATCGCAGTGTTGCAATCATCACAAATGGGGTGCAACGTTTATAAGCAGTTAGGATTTCATGAATTTTCAACGCTACGGAGTTATAGCCCTGCTAAATAATGCCTCACTTAGCACATACGCCGTCTCTCAAACTCCCTTAAACTAACTATGCTATAATCCCCGCGCAGAAAGGGTATCTATGCTCAAGAAATTCGTCACCATTCTAGGTGGTGACCCCAACAAACGAGCCATCGGCAAATCGAACGAGATTGTCGACCAGATCAACAGCCTGGAGGCACAGTTCGAAGAGCTGAGTGATGAAGCATTATTAACCAAAACAGCTGAGTTCCACTCTCGCCTGGCAGAAGGTGAGACGCTCAATGATCTGCTGCCTGAGGCATTCGCCGCGGTGCGTGAAGCCAGCAAGCGCACCAATGGGCAGCGCCATTATGACGTGCAGCTCATCGGCGGCATCTCCTTGCACCAGAATAAGATTGCCGAGATGCGCACCGGTGAAGGCAAAACCCTCGTCGCTACACTACCACTATACCTGAATGCCCTCACCGGTAAGGGCACGCACCTCGTGACGGTGAACGATTACCTGGCACGACGTGATGCCCGCTGGATGGCGCCCATCTTCAACGCCCTCGGAATGAGCGTGGGTGTGCTCCAGATGGCAGCCCGCACCGAGAACGGCAAGAAAGCTTTCATTGTGGACCTGGAAAAGTCCTCCCCACATGAAGACCAGCACCAACTGCGCCTGGTGCCACGCGCCGAGGCGTACGCGGCTGATATCACCTATGGTATCAACTCGGAATTCGGTTTTGATTACCTGCGGGATAACATGACCATGCGCCTGGATGAGCGCGTCCAGCGTGGCCACTATTATGCTATCGTCGACGAGGTGGACAACATCCTCATCGATGAAGCCCGCACCCCGCTCATCATCTCCGGACCAGCTCAGGATGACGCCGAATGGTACGTGCGTATGGCACAGGTCGTACGCCAGCTCAGAGCTGAGGACTACGAACTCAACGAGCGCGACCGTAATATCACCCTCACTGAAATCGGTGAGATCCACGTCGAGGAGCTGATGGGCATGGCCCTACGCGACCCCGACCGTCCGGAGGACGTTACCCCCGAGCAAGCCCGACTGATGGGCTTCCTTGAACAGGCTTTGCGCGCCCAGTACCTATTCAAGCGCAACAAAGATTACCTGGTCCAGACTGGCAAGGTGGTCATCGTTGACGAGTTCACCGGGCGTCTAATGCCTGGCCGACGCTGGTCGGATGGATTGCACCAGGCAGTGGAAGCCAAGGAAGGCGTGCGCGTCCAGGCGGAGAACGTCACCTATGCCACCATCACCATTCAGAATTACTTCCGCATGTACGAGAAGCTGGCCGGCATGACCGGTACCGCCCTTACCGAAGCTGAAGAGTTTGACAAGATCTACAAGCTGGATGTGATCGCCATACCCACCAATCTGGAATACCAGGCTTCGCGTGAAGATTCTCCCCTCATCCTGCTCGAAGGCAAGGACGAGCAAGGTTATAAGTACCGCTATTATTCCCTGCGTGACGAAGCTGAGAAAAAACCTGTCTTCTTCCAGCGCAAGGACTTCCCCGACATTATTTATCGCACCGAGGAGGTCAAGTTCCGCTCCATCACCAGTGAGATCCTGCGCTACCATGCCATGGGACGCCCCATGCTGGTGGGCACCACTTCGGTCGAGCTTTCCGACCACCTCTCCACCCGGCTACGCGCCGATCCATTGCGCAAGCTGGCTCAAGTGTACTTGCTGCGGAATGCCTGGCTGGAGAAAAATAACCGTGAGGAAGATGGTCGCCTGATCGAAGAGCTGCAGCCATTCAATGCCCCCCTCGACCAGCTACAGGTGCCTGAGATGCGCAAGATGGCGCGTGAATTGGGCATCTCCTTTAATCCCGAAGATCCCGAAAACCTGCCCCGCCTGCTGAATATCCTCGATCTGTCTACCTCGGATGCTGATCGTCTCAAAGCCGACCTGGAATCTGGTATCGCCCACCAAGTACTGAATGCCCGCAAGCACACCGAAGAATCCCAGATTATCGCCGGAGCGGGTGCTTTTGGTGCCGTCACCATCGCCACCAACATGGCTGGGCGTGGTGTCGATATCAAGTTAGGTGGTGAGCTGCCCGATAGTGTGATCGATTCGGTCAACCGTGTGCTCCACCGGGCTGGGATCACTGACCCTTATGACATGCGCCATGAAGAGCGTCGCCAGGCGCTTATCTCCCTCACCCCTGAGCAGACCGGCATCTACGAAGCTGATATCGACAAGTTCCTACACTACATGCAGGACATGCAGAGTGTGAAGGAGCTAGGTGGCTTGCACGTGATTGGCTCCGAGCGTCATGAAGCCCGCCGCATTGATAACCAGTTGCGCGGTCGTGCGGCTCGCCAGGGTGACCCCGGCTCGTCGCGCTTCTATCTTTCCCTGGAAGACGAGCTGATGCGCCGCTTCGGTGGCGGGCAGGTCGAATCGATCATGCAGCGTATGAAGATTGACGACGCCGTCCCCATGGAAGTGGGATTAGTGAGTCGCCTGGTTGAGCAGTCACAGACCCGTGTGGAGGGTGCCAACTTTGACGTCCGTAAGCACCTGCTGGAATACGACGATGTGCTCAACTCGCAGCGTCAGCGCATCTACGGCCAGCGCGATCTCATCTTCACCAAACCGGACCTATCGGAAGATGTGACCGATATCCTGGGTACTGAGGTTAATCGCCGGGTGCCCGAATCATTGGCAGACGACGAAGGACCGTGGAAGCTGCTCGCCTGGCTGGATCAAATCCAGCCCCCGCTCGACCTGGGCGGTATGCTGTTCCCGTCATATTCCCTTAAGCTGCTGCTCGATCACCTTTCCAGCCAACAAAAGGGCTATGCTTCGCTGGAGGAGCTGCGCGATGCCCTGATTGAATTAGCAGGGGAAGCCCTCAAAGCCGAGGAAGAGCACTTACTGCGCACTGTCAATAGTCTGCTGGATGCTACCCGCGAGCGATTGGAAAGCCAGGTGAAGGAACGCCTGGAAACACTCGACACTTTCTTTGAAGGGCTTGGTTTGGGTGAGGCTGAAGACGCCGCTCCTCGCAGCCCGCGTGAATTGTTGGATGAGCTGGTGGGGGTAGTGCATGTCACTGTCCGACTGACACCGGAAGAGCAGCGCCTGCTGCGCGATGACCCGGACCAGGTGCGCAAAGCAGTACGCCAGCAGGTGGAGAATGCCGTGATTGGACAATCAGCCCTACGGCTGGTGGGAGCCATCGAGCGCCGCCTGGAAGATACCCTCGAGCTCGAGGCCTCGCAGCTTGATAGCACCGATTGGGAGGCTATGGCAGATCAGGTCTACCAGGCCGTCCAGATCGTGCTGACCAGGCGCCGCGAGCGTCTGATGGGCAACGGGGCTGGACCGGCTTCGGGTCAGCTGGCACATGACCTGGAAAATACTCTGGCGAAGATCAGTGGACCCGTCACCACTAACCACATGCTGGGATTACTGCTGATGATGCCCCAAGGCACGCGTGCCACCTTTGACAAGAAGACCCACCGGCGCGTTTTGCAGCGCACTACCCGTCTCACCTACATCTACCTGGCAGCCCGCCTGCTAGAAAAGCGCACTCCAGAGGACATCACCGAGGAAGTGCTGAAGCATCTCCAGAATGCCCAGGAAACCATCCGGCGCGCTTGGGGAGCGAGTGAATTTTCCCGCCTGGCAACTGCCCGTTTGCCAGAGCTTGAACCCCAACTGCGGGATACATTGTGCACCCTGCTCGGTGAAGAGACATGCGCCAGCCTGCAGAACCAACCCCTGCAAAGCCTGGACCGTGAGCAGATTATCAAAATCCTGGATGAGCTGGGGCGGCGCTCGCTCACAGAAGTCTACCGCCAGCTACTGCTGGGGGTGATCACCGAGTTGTGGGTGGACTACCTGACCCAGATGGAAGCCCTGCGTGTGTCCATCGGGCTGGAGGCCTATGGTCAGCGTGACCCCCTGGTGCAGTATAAGAGCAAGGCTTCCGAGCTGTTCCAAAATTTACTCAAGGATATGCGCTCGGGAGTGATTTCCCGTATGTTCATCTACCGCCCACGTGATATGAGCACGGTGCAGAGTGAGATGCACCGCCCAACCCAGGTAGAAGAGCTGGAGGCGGAGGCTGCCCTCATCTCAGATAGTGGGGATGGAGGAGAGGCTGCTAAAGAACAACCAAGTGATGGAATGGAGCCCGAGTCTGAGAATGAGGAGGAGCAGATTGCAGCACCCGCTTCAGGATCTGCGCAATCTCAATCCCAATTAACTCGCTCACAGAAGCGTAGAAGACATAGAAGATAATCTTCCCACCACCGAATCGCAAGTCGCGGTTGTTATTCCTGCTGACCACCTAGTTCCATCATAATCTGAGTTACTCACATAATTCTCTCTGCTTGTATACATCCGGTCCAATTGTAGAGACATCCCAACAGGACGTCTCCACAACACCACATAACTCGGCGGGTAGAATGGGCGATTACCATTCCGGCCTAAGATAAGGCCGTACCTGGCATCTCTATAGATAACATTCCGACCTCAGTGATGAGATTCGTACAGGGCGATAGCTTTGGACCTCAAGCGAGGGACTTCCGGGGATGGAGTCGCTGCTATACATAACACAAAATCTGCCCCTGGTAGACTACGAAAAAGGAGATTAGTTAGTAACCTTCGTGACCTTAGAGGCGAACTGGTTTCAAATCCTAATCACAAGTGGCAGACAGTTCCGACATAAGACTCTACCAGGTTCACCATTAAAACCCTATGTAATGAGGAGATTGCCTCGGGCAAGGATTTCCCTTGATGACAACAAAACCAGGATCGACGATCCCCGCTACAATTTATTTCGTGCCGGAATAGCCCCCTTTTCCCATTCCACCACCGCGGAACGGATCAGGTTGCGCACTTCCTCGTCGGGTACATCCTTCACACCAGGATACTTCTCGCCATCCAGGGTGACCATCACTCCATGGTCGGGGGCATCATTCACCGAGATCCCTCGGGCAGTAAACGGGGTATCCACAATCATCTCTTGTAGGATATCGTTGATCTGCATGGCGATGCTCTTGAACTCAGTTTCTGGCTGTGGGGTGGGGTTAAGCAAGCCCCCCACCATATCCGACAGCTTTGTGCTAACCGGTTTGACCTCTTCTTCGGGTTCAACCATGAAGGGTGGAATGTGGTCGTGTTGACCTTCCTCCTGAATAGATTCCGCTGGAAGCCATTCAAATCCCTGCGGAACTTCCTGGGGTGGAGTGGTGGATGGCTCTTCGGTGGATGGTTCTGCGGTGGATGGTTCTACGGTAGATGGTTCTTCGGTGGATGGCTGTACAGGGGAGGTTTCGACCAACCATTTTGTTAGCACATTAGAGGCGAAAGTCAGCCTACGCAACTGTCCAGGGTTGAGCTCGTGGGCAGCACGGTAGTTTTGACCATTGATCCCGATTACCAAATCCTGGGTTTGCTTGTCGCGCATCAGTCGGGCAACTTCAGCCAGGCTCGGGTCAGATTGGGTGGCATTCAACCTTTTGGAGCTGGTCCTACGCCCCACACCTTGGAACCACCAGATAATCCCAACCACAACTGCTCCCATAATGAAAAAGGACCCCGCTAAAATTAGTGTAGAAAATGATGACACGATCAACCTCCATTCAAGAAGAGAAATGGCTGGCAGTGAGGGCAAAAATGGGTGCCACGCTGCCCTACAATAATCCGTGCAATTGCCGTGCCACATTCGGGGCAGGGTTCCCCCGTACGCTGGTACACCCGAAAATAATTCTGAAAATCTCCACCTCGATAGACCCAATCGATGCTGGCACCGTTCCTGGCAATCCCATCCCGCAGCACGGCGCGAATGCTCTCGAGCAGGTGCCCGGCCTGTGTTACTGTTAGGCGGTTTGCCGGAGTTAGTGGATGCAGCTTTGCCAGGTTCAGGGCTTCATCCACGTAGATATTCCCCATTCCTGCCAGGAATGTCTGGTCAAGCAGCAGTGGCTTGAGCTGCCGGTGAGTGGCATGCAGGCGGGAAAACAGGCTTTCAGCGGTGAGTCCTTCGTCCAATGGCTCAGGACCCAAGTTCCCCACCACCCGGTCTACCTCATCCACCAGCCATACTCGCCCAAACTTTCGGGCGTCATTGAACACCAGCTGGATTGCCCCATCCAGATCAAGGATCAGCCGATCATGTTTCTCCCCAGGGGTATCCGCGGATCTCACTAGCAGGTCACCGCTCATGCGCAGGTGATAGAGCAGCCAATCGCGGGTGAGGCGGAGATACAAAAACTTTCCCCGTCTACCAATGTCTTCAATAACCTGTCCCGTCAGGCGCGGAACGAATTCTGCAGAAGAAGGCTCGGCTAGGGTACGTTCCCACAGCAGATCAGCACCCAGAATGCACCTGCCAACCAGGGCAGGCTGCCCCGGGACGCCCAAACGCAAAACTCGGGCAATCGTTTCCACTTCAGGTAATTCAGGCATGCATAACTTCCATAACCAGTATATAGTAAACTACAAAAATGAACCAGATTCTTTCTTTACGATTACTCAATCAATATCGAAATACCATTGGAAGAGGTTATTAACCTTTGTAGTGGCACGATATATCGTGCCACTACAACTGATGGATAGATCAAAGATTGCTTATCACTCTCAGGACAGAAATCCGAAAAAAGATAATCAAGCAATATATCATAGGCAGCAATTGTTTATTGAAGAAATCATAGAGTTAATATCACTGTGCTCAACGATGGGTTTTACGACCATTAGCATTTTTTACTGGATACAGAGTATGGTGCCTCCGTGTACCAATCAGAATTCGTCTTTCAGCATGCTCATCACCAGCATATCGATGTACTTACCATCCCTGAACTCTGCCTGGCGCTGCCGTCCTTCATGGGTGAAGCCAGCTTTCTCATAAGCCCGGATGGCACGCGGGTTGTTCTCCAGCACCCTTAGGTAGATGCGGTTCAGGTTCAGGGTATTAAAGCCATGCTCTACCAGCAAACGTACCGCTTCAGTCCCGATGCCCTTGTTCCAATAGCTCTTATCGCCAATCATGATACCAAACTCGGAGCTGCGGTTGCGACCGTCGAGATTAAAAAAGCCACAGCTGCCGATCATCTTCCAGCTTTCCTCATCCCCTTCTTCAGCTGGTTCGCATACTTCTATAGCCAGGATATGTTCGTCGGCTGGGTGCTTGCGCATCCCCTCGAACCAATCATCCTCATCTGCCATAGAGAAGGGCAGGTAAATGCCCGTCCCCTGGCGCACTTCCGGATCATTGATCCACTTCAAAAAGGTTGGCAGGTCACCCCGATCAATTGCTCTGAAGCGAATCCGCTTCCCTATGATCATCTTATCTCCTCATTTCATATCCCTTGCACCATCGACCAACTTTTCCACTGCTTGGGAAGGCGATATACGCCTCTCCTGCATATCTACCAATACTCTCTCGTATGCACCGGCAGGCAGCCTGGCACGAAAGCTTTCCACCAGCCTGTTTGTCAGCAGCAGGTCCAGCTCGGTCTGTAAACGCCCGCGCTCCCTTTGCTCCCAACCACCAGTCGCTTCCAGGTGTGCCCGGTGATTAGCAATGGCGTCCGCCAGCTTGGGGATACCCGTGCCATCGAGGGCCACCGTACGCAGGATGGGCGGCACCCATATCGTCTCAGACGCGTCGGGTGACATGGGCTGACCCGAAACCACTTCAAGCTTCCCATGGTGCATGAAGCGATGCGGTAATGGATGTGCCAGGTTCAGAGAGCCTCGCAGAGCGCGTTCAGTGTTCTCCACACCCGGGAGATCAGCCTTGTTCACTACAAGCACATCCGCAATCTCTAAAATCCCAGCTTTGATCGCCTGAATATCATCCCCGAGACCAGGGGCTTCGACCACAATGGTCGTATGAGCCAGGCGGGCAATATCCACTTCCGACTGACCCGCACCGACTGTCTCGATCAGGATCAGATCATAGCCAGCAGCATCCAGCACCTGGACCACCGCAGCAGTAGCTGAGGCAATCCCACCCAGAGAACCACGTGTGGCCATCGAACGGATGAACACGCCGGAGTCGCCCGCCAGGTCGCGCATGCGGATACGGTCTCCCAAGATGGCACCACCGGTGAATGGACTGGTAGGGTCCACTGCCACAATGGCCACCCGGCGAGGTTCCACACCCTGGGAAGGCCCGCTCGCTCGCTCAGTAGATATGCTCGCTCCCTTGGCAGGCCCGCTCGCTCGCTTAGTAGATATGCTCGCTACCTTAGCAGGCTCACTCACTCCCTTGACAGGATTACGGTAATAGCGTGCCAGCTGGTTAACCAGGGAAGATTTCCCCGTGCCTGAGGCACCCGTCACACCCACCAGATGGGCTTTGCCGGTATGGGAAAAAAGTTCACTCAAAGCTAATTTTCCCTCGTCAGTGCCGTTCTCCACCTGTGAAAGTGTGCGCGCCAAGGTAAGCCGATCACCTGCTAGAACACCTTGGGATAGATCCATCTCAGTCATCCCAGGACGGGCTAAGGCTGGGCAGCCATGACAGTTTTGCGGATATCGTTCACATACGTATCACTGAGGGTGCCAGGGCCGTAAATGCCAATCACGCCCATCTTTAGCAAGAGCGGGACATCCTCATCGGGAACGATACCACCCAGAAAAACCCTCACACGGTCCTGCCCATTGGCTTTCAGCAGCTCAAGCACGCGTGGCACGAGGGCCATATGCGCTCCAGAAAGGATCGAAAGGCCAACTGCATCCACATCCTCCTGCAGTGCAGCCTCAGCGATCATCTCGGGGGTTTGCCTGAGACCAGTATAGATGACTTCCATGCCAGCATCACGCAGGGCGCGTGCCACCACCTTGGCCCCCCGATCATGCCCGTCAAGCCCGGGTTTGGCAATTAGTACACGTATCTTTCGGTCGCTCATCTTTCCTCCATGGAAACATGATTGAAAATTATACCAAAGGAAGCTGCTTGCCGTTAGCAATTAGCTGCTCGCTATTATTAATTTGTGTCAAGTCCTGTAAATATATATCAGGACGACACATAAGGATTTAGAGAGAGAAATAATGATTTCACCACGGAGAGCACTCCAGTACCGAGAAGGCAATTTAAGAAAATATCTAGCACCGCTGAGTAGTGCGGAAATAAAGAGCCCCAATACACAGAGAACGCAGAGAAGGAAAAGATTTTCGGATAGGTATAAAGGGAAGGGAAAAACAGTTTCACCACAGATAATTCGGAGAGCACCGGGAAAGAAACCTTCATATAGGAGAAAGAAAAGGCTGAATTATATTTTCATTTCGTACAACCCGCAGGAACGAGATACAGGAATAGGGAAAAAACCAATTATAAGTACGAGGCATTGATTCAGGCGGGTTGAAATCGCCTTGGTGAAGGAAATGCATCCTGTCAGAGGAGGCTAAAGATCACACGATTTGTGGAGTACAATCATTATTTCAGCCAATGATTGACATTTTAGGCATATTTCTGTAAGATGTAGATAATGGCAGACGCGTATAGCACACAAGAGACTCAGATGTACAGACCAAGACCCATGCCCGATAGGGAAAAATACCAGCATGCCTTTGGCATGGTACGCCTGTACCAGAAGCACGTCCTGCCATTCATAGATGAGCGCTTGGGTTACGCGGCAGTGCATGAGCTGAGCTCCGTATGGCAAGCAGCCATCATACCCATCCATGAGGGTGACTCTGATCAGAAAAAGTACGAATCCGCATACAGCAATTGGTTATGGATGGCACGGTGCAGCCATGACTTCCTGGCTGATCTGCTAAAACAAGATGAGGTGGCTGAGTACAAACGCCTGCTCATGCAATTGCATACACATCAACACGATAACTCGGATTTGGCAATCTACCGCATGTTCGGAAATCATACCGCCCTGGCGAAGTCGTGGCTCTATGAGATGCAATGGATGACGCCGATAGAATTAACCACTAAAAGCAACGCGCAGTTCACCTGTATAGTACAAGATTGTAAAATACTTCAAACACCCGCAACGGAAAGGATCTGTCGGGTGGACTGCCGAAACGTCGGCACAGTCATGGCACGCAAGGTGTATCACTTAAAGCGAGTAACCACTGCGGTAGACCACGGTTGCACGATCACGCTTACTCCCCTAGAAGACGATGATTAGTATAAATGCAAAGACGTCCCACAGGCATAATCTGCCTGCCGGGACGTCTCTTTATAATGAAAATTTTCTTAGCTGATTCGTTCGTATCTCGAAGTGGGAGTTCCGCACACCGGGCACTTACCCTCAAGCGATCCTTCGTGAGTGTAGCCGCAGACTGGGCAGACGTAGTAATCCACAGTCTCCAGCAATCGCTGCGCTTCCAAAGCCGCCAGTGCCTTGCGGTACAGCACCTCATGCACTTTCTCAACTTCCCATGCCCATCGGAAGGATGTTACCGCACGCTTCACTGACTCGCCTTCAGCATCCTTGATAAAATCGGGGTACATCGTCACCACCTCATAGTTCTCCCCCTTGACTGCCTCCTGAAGGTTTTCTGTGGTGGATTTCACTCCATCTAGGGCACGAAAATGGCTATTAGCATGCACAGTCTCAGCAGCAGCAACCGCCCTAAACAGTTTTGCTATCTGGGGTAAACCCTCATCATCCGCCTTCTTGGCAAATGCCAGATATTTGCGATTAGCCTGAGATTCACCGGCAAACGCAGCTTTTAAATCATCAACTGTCTTCGTCATAACAATCTCCTCTAAATTATCTCAATTTACGTGATAAAACCACATTATTTCGTCGTCCCATTCGGGATGACTCCCTATACGGGTGGCAATTTCAGCATTTACGATCGTGACACCTGGAAAAGGTATTCTGTGTTTTGATACCGGTATGACCCTTGAGTTAACCCAGTTTAATCGACCTGCTCGACCAGATATGCCTGGAGGCCCATCAACTTGACCTGCCCAATCTGGGCTTCAAGCCAATCCACATGCTCCTCTTCATCGGTAAGGATGGAATCCATCAGCTCACGGCTACCATTATCACCGACCTCATAAGCCAGGCGGATGCCTTCGTTGTATCCCTTAACCGCACCAAGCTCAGCAGCTAAATCATTGTCAAACTGTGCCTCAATATCGGCACCGATGTTGATTTTCTTCAGATTGCTGACGACTGGTGTACCATCCAGGAACAGGATGCGTGCAATCAACCGTTCGGCATGCTTCATCTCAGTAATCGCCCGCTCCTCGATCGCCTTATGCAATTCCGCATAGCGCCAGTTATCACACATCTCAGAATGTACCATGTACTGGCTGATGGCTGTTAGCTCATCGGATAGAAGATTATTTAAAGCTGCAAGTATCTTATCGTTGCCTTTCATTGCAAATTACCTCCTCATGAATTTTGGTTTATTCAGGACAATCGCTTGTTTTTACTTATTATATAGTTTACCACTCTGAATGACTAGTTATATTATTCCTTTGATTGCAATCATTAAATAATACTACTGGGTGAATATCCACCAGTTAGCTAGTTGCTGTTCTTCAGAATGGCCACGTGGGCAATCAGCCTGGCAAACGGATAAGTGTACCATCCAGCCAAAGACTCGGATATAACATGATCAAGCCCAGGTGTAGGTTAGATCGATTCTGGCCTCCATAACTGGCATTCGTCCCGATGGCGATGTGGACACTGTCATTGATCTTCTCATCCAGCAGGATATCACCCGTGAGCACAGTTACCCCTGGGTTTAAGCCGAGACCCAGCTCAGCAATCCTGTCTTTATCGCCACTCGAGGCTGCTAGCAGTTCCGCCAGCAGACGAACCGATTCTACCCCGAGGGCATCGATATGCACCACCTGACCTCTCTTGAAGGTCAGCTTGAGCTGCTCAACTGGCCGGCCGCGGATGAATGCCCGGTCTATCACTACCACGCCCTCAGCAGATTCTTCCAATAGGGCAACATAGACCTCGTCGCGCGGCAAGCCATTATGATCTTGGTGGATAGGCCTCCCCCCAATTTGGAGGTAAAGGTCCGTGCCCAATGGCGTGGTGATGTGGGCATTTTGACTATTTGCTAATTGGTGGGCGATGCTTGCCTAGGCGGAATCGAGAGCAGCATCATCAATATTCATTGGCTGCCAGTATCTGTGCTGTAAGACATCTAGTGGTACTCCATAGGCATCGGCGAGCGCTTGGGTCGGATTAATGACGATAAAACGCTGGCACCCAAGCCGCCCGGCTTTGTTCAATAAGGCGGTCTAATCAGCTGCCATCGCCCTGCGGCGGGTAATCTCTACACCAGGGATGTGCCCACCATGGTCACGCACCTCGATGATCGCACTAATATCCTTCAACCAACGTAGCTCGTGCTCTGGGACGAGGTTTAAATACTCCTGAGAGACTTCTTTACCGATGCCCAGTAATAATAAATCCATAATCAGGCGAACCGTCCAAAAAGCGTCGTGCCTCCGGATGTGATATGCAAGTGCAGCGATAAAATCTAACGAATGAGTGCTGGCCCAAATCGAGATTACCTGCCCGGGAGCAACAGATAGATTTTCAATCGTTTTAAAGGCTAAGGTCTCGACGTCCATAGTGTGATTCTATCAAGTTTTAAAGCTTACAGAGGTCGAAAATCTGGTAATATTCTCCTCTCAGGCAATCTTACCAGACATAATAAGGAGGTCGCCTTGATCACTCCAAGCAAGATCGATGAATGGATCCACGAGGTGGAAGAAAGACCATCTTCTGCGGTACTTATTATCCGGTATATTGCCAATCGATTAAGCGAGCTAGCAAGCCGGGACGAAGAGCTGGTGGCGCAAAATATCGAGCTGCTGAGTGGGAGAAAAGTGGAGGAATATGAAAGCCGGATCGCCAGCCTCGAATACCAGCTGGAGCTGTTAAAACGCCAGCTAGGGGGTGAGGTCGTCCTACCGACCGAGATGCCGAGTCTCACACCCATCCAAGAGATGCTCAATGTGTTGTTGTATACCCCACTCGGGCAAGTGTTGCGGTTGGAAATAGATCCTTCAGGGTTGGCACCTACGCAGACCATCGCCAAAATAGTGGGGGAACTATCCCAGGATGGATTACAGCCCAGTGTTCTGGTCACCAGCTCACTGGAAGAGTTGCTGCTAATTTTCGATTCAGGGCGCACGGTTAGGCTGCCTGTGTCTCATCTGCCCACATCGAATGCGGAACAGCTTGACTGGCAACAGGCATTCTTCGAGGAACCACGGATTAAGGAAGAGTTGGCGGCAATCCAGCCGATAACCAAAATGCCTCTATCTGAAACCTGCATCCAGGCCAGCCGGCGCGGTTTCGTGAAGAAAACGAAGACGTCATTCTTCACCGCTCACCTGGAAGAGGACTACATTGGATCGGGTGTAAAACTACGGGCAGATAAAACTTGTGGGCTGACTTTTGCTAATAAGGATGACCTATTCGTAATGGTCAGCCAGGAGGGATACATCTTCAGCATGCAGGCTGAGCGCTTACCAACTGCGATTGAAGAAGTGATCCATTTGGGGATCACTGACCACATCGTAGCGACATTCGTGGCAAGCCGAGTACCGTCAGTTTTATTCATCACTCAAAATGGTAAGGCAGTCCATAGAGATTCGAGCTGGCTCGAACCGGCAAGCTCGTTTAAGTCAAAAGGGCAGGCAATCCTCTCCAGAGAGAGGCGCGAGGCAGGTATTCGGATTGTTGGGGCAGCTCCAGTTGAAGAAGCAGATTGGGGAGTGTTTCTGGAAACGGATGGAACGCTCATTGCTCACAAGTTAAGTGACCTTTTAGCGAGGGGCAGTGTGGTCACAGGGCAATCCGCAATACAGATCGTGAGCTTTTCAGTCTTTCATATGCCAGAGATAAAGGGGTAATCTGCCAATGAAACTTAATAGGTGTCATATATAATATGGGACTAAAAGTGGGGATCGACTTTGGGACCTCAAATTCCGGCGTCGCAATTTACCAGGGCGACCAGGTTCATGTTTTACCAATCGATAGCAATAACATCGTGCCTGAAGTAGTTAAAACAATCCTATATATCACCCAGGACTACCGGCATTTCATTGGGCAGGAAGCTGTTGAGCTGTATTACAAACAAAATATAAACCGGCAGCGTCGCTTTGTAAAAAAGTGGGCCGGTGAGATTGATTACCGTGGCTCCGACATGCATTACGTGCGGGATATATATGTGTACATGGATGAATTACAACCGGGTAGATTACTACAATTCATCAAGACCGCCTTACGTTCTGAAAAGTACCAGGGGACACAGGTATTCGAGCGGTATTACAGCTTGAGCGATATTATCTCTGCATACTTACTGGCATTAAAACAACGCGCTGAAGACCTGCTTGGGGAAGAGATTCACAACGTCACCTTGGGACGACCGGTAAAATTTTCACAGGATGGTGAGCAAGACCGGAGAGCCCAAGACACCCTGCACCAAGCTGCAGTGGAGGCTGGGTTTAAGCAGGTTGATTTTGAACTAGAGCCCGTTGCGGCGGCCTTATATTATGAATTATCGCTAAGCAAACCTCAAAATGTACTTATTTTTGACTTTGGTGGCGGCACGCTTGACCTGACAATCATGCGGTTAGGTGATCCACTTCATAGAAATGTGTATGCCAGTGGAGGGATCAGCATTGCCGGGAGCGATTTCGATCGTGCCATCATCCAAACACGGATGTTACCTCACTTCGGAAAAGGAGTGGTGCAGCACGACACGGAAATCGTCAACCTGATCCATACCATACCCGATTGGGCTGCCTTGCCAGACCTCTCCACACCACGCGCCAAAGCCGAGCTGGAGCGCGCAATCCAGGCTGGAGAAGCACCTGTGAGGCTAAAAGCACTCGAATCTATGATCTTTAATGACCTGGCATTTTCTTTTTACAATATGGTCGAAGCGACCAAGATCACGTTATCAAGCTGGGGGGTTGCGGTTGCCAGCATGAAAGAAAAAAACCTGGATATCTGGGAATTATACACACGCAGCCAGTTTGAGAAAGATATCCGGGAATATCGCCAACAGATTGAACAAGTCTTAATGGATACGGTTACCGCCTCGGGTCTGGAACCTGGTCAGATTGATGCCGTGGTCAAGACAGGTGGGTCGTCAAATATCCCGGTGTTCTCTGAAATGCTGGGTAGGATTTTCGGTAATGACAGAGTAAAAGCCTCGGATGTTTTTAACAGTGTGACTGCAGGGCTGGCGATCAAAGCCCACCAAAAATCATAATCGTGGTGATTGCCTGGGGGATCAATGATATTCGTTTAATCAAACTCTTATCCCGTGATTCTTCACCTTAGTTATAATCCAAAATGTATCGACTAAATCCGATATGCAATCTCGATGATATGGTTACATCCTGACATTAGGTGAGGGACATATGGTTAAAAAACCAGATTTTGATATCCAATCAGCACACAAATACTTCTCGGCAGAATGCTTCAACCGGGCATGGGATTATATTGACAAGCCCATCCGCAATAAGAGCGAAGAGGACATGATGCTCCAGCTAAGCCTGGCATCTCTCTGGCATTGGACACAAAGGAAAGACAGCACATCCACCAATTTATCTGTGGGGTACTGGCAGGTATCGCGGGTCTATGCGCTGCTTCGCCAGGCTGAGAACGCCAAACACTACGGAGAGCTATGCCTGGAAGTATCTCAAGGGGAAGATGTCCTGCCCTTTTATTGTGGTTATGCGTACGAAGCATTGGCCCGGGCTGAAATGGTGGCGGAAAATGAGGATGGAATGGAAAAACACCTGATCCAGGCACACCAGGTGGCAGCCTCACTACCAGACCCTGAGGAAAAGAAGCAGCTCCTGCGTGATCTTGCGACGATCCGCTAAGCTGTATATAGATATCAAGCTTATCTCCGCATAGGACTTAGTAGCGGGTTTCATCCTATCCACCAGGGTTGAGCAGGGTTACAATCCCATTATGGGATTCATTCACCTCCGCTCCCATTCCTATTATTCGTTCTTACGCGGTTTTCCCAGTCCTCAAGAATTAGCGAAAACAGCTGCAGAGATGGGATTGCCCGCATTAGGATTAACCGACCATCACAGCTTAAGCGGGATGGTGGAATTCCATGATGCCTGCCAGCAAGTAGGGATACAACCTATCCTGGGGTTGGAGGTGGAAACAACCCTGCCAGAAGGCATGGGAACCATACAAGCCGGCACTCTACTCCTGCTGGCAATGGATATGGCTGGATGGCGCAGCTTATGTCGGATCAGCAGCTCTCTGACTGGAGATGAGGACAACCTCCCATTCGACCGATTGACGAAGGAGACTAAGGGGCTGCTTTGCCTTACTGGGGGACGGCGGGGTGCTTTGGCGAGATTAGTCGCTTCCAGGCAGAGCCAAATGGCGGAAGGTTGGATATCGCATTTGGCTGAGCTTTTCACCGACCGGTTATACATTGAGCTGCAGAATCATGCTCTGGATGACGTCGAATTATGCATGAGCCTGACCACCCTGGCTCACCGGACGCACATCCCCACAGTTGCCACCCATGATATCCATTACCTGACACCAGATCAGGTACACCTGCAACATGTACTGACAGCTATCCGGCTGATTCGCCCTCTCAAAGAGCTTGACCCAAAAATAATAGCACCACCTCAAGCAGAATTCCTTACCCCACAAGCGATGGTAGAACGGATGCCCAACTTTCCAGGGGCGCTGGAGGCCACGCAGGAAATCGCACAGCGCTGCCAGCTTAAATTACCATTAGGAGTGCTCCACTTCCCGGAAGTTCCACTACCGGAGGGTATATCAGGTCAGGAGATGCTACGCCAGAAAGCTCTTACAGGAGCGATCAAGCTATATGGTCAAATCTCCCCAGAGCTTCAAGATCGCCTCGACCATGAATTATCTGTGATTGATGAATATGGTTATATTTCGTTGTTCCTGATCATGGAAGAAATCCTCGATTTTGCCCGCCAGGCGGGTATCCCATTCTCCTCACGGGGCTCAGCGGCTTCGTCCCTAGTGGCGCACTGCCTGGGAATCACCTCACCTGATCCAATCCGGTTGAACCTGTACTTCGAGCGTTTTCTCAACCCTGCCAGGGCGACACCACCGGATATCGATACTGATTTATGTTCGCGCCGCCGGGACGAAGTGATCCGGTTTGTGTATCAGCGATTCGGGGAAGACCGAGTAGCAACTGTCTGTACCATCAACCGCTTTCGCAGCCGATCAGCACTACGCGAAGTGTCCAAGGCGTACGGCTTGCAACCAGAGGAAGTAAGCTTGCTGGCTGATAGTTTGCCTTATCGTTGGTATGGTCCATCCAGCCGTGGAGGCGGTAATGACGACCCCTTTGCTGAATTAAGTGAACGCTATAGAACCCCAACCCACCAATCCATTTTTAAAGATGCGGCTGCGCTGATAGGCCTGCCACACCACCTCTCAGTCCACCCAGGGGGGGTGGTCATTAGCCCGAGTGCGCTGACTGACCTGGCACCCACGCAGGTGGCTACCAAAGGTGTGGTTATCACCCAATTCGACCTGGATTCGATCGAGCGATTGGGATTGGTCAAAATTGACTTATTGGGCATTCGAGGGCTCACTGTACTGGGAGATGTGGTTGAAATCATTGCAAAGGAGAGACCCCCAGTCCAGGCACACCCCGAAACTTCCATCCTTACTGAAATCTTAGAAACCATCCCGGGTGCTGATGCGACGGTTAGCCAAATGGTTAATCAGGGACGGACGATCGGGTGTTTTCAGATCGAGAGCCCAGGTATGCGCGCCACGCTTAAAGAGATCAAAGCAAGAAGTGTGGATGATATTATGGTGGCGCTCTCGCTTTACCGTCCGGGACCGCTCACCGGAGGATTGAAGGACGCATTTGTGCGACGCCATTTGGGCAAGGAGGCAACCGAATACCTACACCCAACCCTGAGCACCCTCCTGGCAGATACCTATGGGGTGATCCTATACCAGGAACAAGTCTTGCGGATTGCACATGAGCTGGCAGGCTTGACCCTGGTAGATGCTGATATGCTGCGACGGGCAATGTCGCACTTCGACCCAGGCAAACAGATGCAGACGCTGAAAGAGAAATTCGTAGCTGGTGCCTGGGAGAGAAACCAGGTACCTGAAGATATCGCCATCCGCATCTGGGAGCTGATGGCAGCATTTTCAGGATATGGCTTCCCAAAAGCCCATGCAGCATCCTATGCGCAGATTAGCTGGCGTTCAGCCTGGTGTAAGTCACATTACCCGGCATTTTTTATGGCGGCAGTACTGGCAAATTGGGGTGGCTATTACAGCCAGCGTGTGTATATGAACGAAGCCCGGCGCCTGGGATTAAAGCTACGCCCACCTGAGGTTAATCATGCTGAGCGAGAGTTCGGCGTCAAGGTGCTGGATAGGGAACCGGTGTTGTTTATGGGGTTGGATCAGGTGCGTGAGCTGACTCAGCGCACGCAGGCTGCGATCGTACATAACCGCCCATTCAGCTCGTTTGCAGATTTCCTGGCACGGGTGGACCCTCGCCCCGTTGAAGTAGAAAACCTGGTCAGAGTAGGAGCCTTGGAAGGCTTCGGCACGATCCCAGTCTTGCTGCACCAGCTGGAACATGGTGGTTGGCAGGGTGGGCAGCTTTCCTTGTTTTCTTTAGGCGACAGTAGCCAAGACGACTGGAGCCTGGCTCAGAAAGTCACTGCTCAGGAAGAACTCCTTGGCACGGGGGTCATTGCCCACCCATTGGAGCTGGCTGAGAAGCAGATTGCCGCTTCGGGTGCGCTTACCACCGTGGATGCAGCTTACAGGTTAGAACAGCATGTACGTGTGGCTGGGATGCGCCAAATCTGGAGACGCAGCGTCACAACACACGGCGAATACATTTATTTCATGTCGCTTGAAGACTTGGAAGGCATGTTGGATGTGGTCATTACTGCAGAAGTATACCGACGGTCAAAAGCTGCATTTTCCACCCCAGGACCGTATGTAGTAGAAGGACGGGTGGACCTGGATAGCCAGAGAGGGGAACCATTCATCCGCGCCGAACGCATCTGGGCGCTAAAGTAATCACCACACCTCTAAAGGCGCTGATATCACAAAACCTTGATTATTTCTGCTTAAAATAATCCTGCCTGACAAGATCCAACCAGTCTAGAGGAATGTGTAATAAATCCCAGGAAATAGCCAGTCCAGCTGAACCGGCACGTATTATTCCAGTAAGGTCCGCCCGAATTTGGTCTGGGATTAGTCTCGTCACCCCTTCCAGCTTGACCAGCTCCATGCCAGCTAAAGCTGGCACTGAACAAGCTTCAATTCCATAGCCAACCTCCATTTCCAACGCCAATGTGGAAATGCCATCTTCTTCAAGTGAGCGGCGGCTGGCAGGTAAAGGCAGTCCAATGGTTTGAGCTATCAATTGCAGGGCTTGTTCTCCACTGAGATGGGTTGTACTTGTAAGATACTGGAGCAATCCTGATAATTCAAACGGGATGCCTGCAGGAGCGAAGGTATGAGCATATGTCATCAGCTTGATCCAATCAACGAACTTACTGATTACGTTGAGATCCTGACCAACCATATGCGTCAAACTTGGTGAATAGCAATCCAAGCCGATCTCCAGGTGTGCCTCTCTCAGTGGTTGAGAGATCAAGGCGAGAAAGTCTCGCACACTTCTCTGGCGAAAGGTAAGGAATTGAGCAAGCCTCAGACTCAGTTCATCTTGCTCAGGCTCCAGCCTTCCAGAAAGCAAAGTTTTTATCAAGGAAATTCGCCCATTTACTACAAGGGTGTTGCGCAGGATTTCTTGCCTAATTCCTGCCAAATCTATATCATAGTCAGCTGCCTTGCGTTGACAGTGTTCGCAAAAGCAGGACAGACTGTTGATTGGATCAGTCGATGGAGATGGAAAACGCACCCGGTCCAGGAAAAACCCTTGATATATCCCCTGTCGGACCAATCCGTCCAGATGATTATATATCGCCTCTTGAACTGCTGGGTGATTGGGACAGTAAAAAGTAAATTCGGGCAACCCTCGATACCCTGCCACCTTACCGCCCGCTAAACCCTCCGTTTGCCATGCAGGGTCAGGTAGAAAATCCTTGTCTGTGGTGAGAAGAGGTTGCCAGCGCAAGAAGCGTATACCCAAGCTTTCTGCTTCCATGCGGCAGGCTTCGAGCAACAGCAGAGGCACGTGCCAGCCAATCAATAGGTGAGTAAATGGCAGGCGCTCAGCTGCCGCATGGAGTTTATTAACTACCAGCTTTAAATCCAATTGAGCCAGATCTGGCGAATCTTCGAGATATTGAATGGTGAGCATAGGTGATTGCATATTAATCCCACAAATTAATATGCACTATTGTAATTCATATTAATTTTGATAGCTTTCTGGTCATGCATCGATTACATAAAAATACAAAACCCCTGATAGCTGTGGGCATGCGATAATAATAAGTATGTATTGTCAACCCTTAGGTCAATTATTTCCATTGAATTCTGGGATGCTGGTAAAGAAGACCAGCCCCTCTTTGTCTTTCCCCGTTCTTTATTTATTTAGAATATATTCGTGGTGCTCCTGGTTACTGCAAGCAATGTCCGGCAGGGATTGCCTGCCGGACATTGTCTACTATATATGTCTACTAGATACTCACGGAAATGCGTAAGAATTTATTTTGTAATGAGCAGTAATGTTTTGTTATGGTTTAGATATTATTCTCGGCTCCAAGGTTATCCTGCGAAAGTTTATGGATTAGTTAATACGGGAAACGGTGTCGCGTTCACCCAGCCAGTAATGATGATTGTGCCATTGTTCGCCCGAATCCGGAAGTAGTAGTTCGTATTCCGACTCAAGCCAGTCTGGGTAAGCGTTGTTGCGCTGGCTCCAACAGTCACAGTATTGAGACCACTGGTGAAGGTTGAGTTGGTTGCACGCTGGATGGTGAAGCCAGTCACATTAGCGGTGTTAGCCACCCAGGTGAGGATCACCGAACGGCTGTTTCCATTCCCGTTCGGGCCGTTAGCGACCTTGAAGGAGCTCGGGGTGGCTGGCATAGCTGGCATGAGCACACTGGCGATGTTTGTAAAAGCCGATAAGCCGGCACCATTGAATGCTGCCACACGATAGGAGTATGTAATCGGACTCGAGCTTGCGGTCACCGTCGTGTCGATGAAGGTCACATTACCAGTATTGTTACGTGCCGGGGCTGTGGCAATTTGGACGAAATTTATACCATCGGTCGATCGCTGGATGCTGAAACCGTTCTCACTTGTAGCATTGTCTCGCCAGGTCAGACTAATCTGTGGACCAGCTTGTAAAACCGCAGTCAGATTGGTTGGAGCATCTGGTGGGATCCCTACACTCACGGGCACCGAGAATGACTGGACGGTGAGGGACGGGAAATCAATACCATAACCAACAGTGTTCTTGGCGACGACCCGATAACTGTAGACCTTTTTCCGGTCGAAGGTTGCATCTGTGAATGTAAGCCCTAAGTTGTGGGTATTAGACTGGTTGAGAGGTGAAGTGATTGTTGAGAGATCCACATAGCCAGTCCCATCGTCTCTTTGTAACGTGAACGACGTTTCATTGATCGAGTTGTCGTTCCAGGTAATTGTGATGACGATGTTGTTGCCCGTGCCGCTGGCCGACCATGAAACTATGTTTGGAGCGATGGGTGGCAGAGCAACGGAGACCGGGCGCATCATGTCCATTTCCTCATGGCTGAGGATATGGCAGTGGTAGACATATTCCCAACCAAAGTTGACCAATTGATTCACGATCAGAGCCGTCGGATTTCCACTGATATCTATGTTGTTGAAACCGATTTGAGAGCCATCCGGCATCATTGGATTCAGCTCCCGGATGCTATTTGGAAGCTCGAACGGCATGGTGGGTATGATTGGCCTGAGGGCTACGATCGTATCCTCCAGTGGGCTGACCCGGATGGTGTCTTTCCAGCCGAGCTCGTTGGCGTCGGGTGGGATGATGATATTATCCCAGGTAACCCGGTTGAGGATCTGTACATCGTACAGATGGAAGTGGATGGGGTGCGTATCCACCCCGTTATGGGTAATCTTCCAAATCTGCGTTCCGTCACTCGCCGAGCTGATGGGGGTCACATTGATATCACCCTTCGGCAGGTTGGTGGCATCGATAAGCTCCGTTGATGGATTTACGTATGGGTACAAAATGACATTCTGTGCCGCGGGTGTAGCTGGAACAGCCTCGACGCCGATATTGGCCGTCATCCTCCCAAACTCGTCAAAGGCAGACGCGTTCATCTCATCGTGAAGTGCTTTGGGCTGCAACGCAATCTGCATCTTGGCATTTTGAGCTTTCAGGGTGTTGAACCCGAGCAGGTCACCACCTTGATCAGAGATGCGGGCGAAGCCATCACAACGGGTGCTGGTGCTACCGGGGGCATTGCACCAGCTACTGGCAGCAAAGTTGGTGCCATAAGCTGAGTTGTAAGCGGCCTGCCCGACGATGATCGGGTGCTGGCCCGATTCAAACACGCCAGAGCCATCGGCATGGTGCTTGAAGGCAGCGGTGAGTGGTGCCATATTGAAGGGGGCGGGAGTTCCAGCACTGACTTTAACCTGCATGATGGTGCGGGTGTTCGGCCCGTAACCGGGCAGGGGGGTCGGTGCGCCGACCGGACTCAGGTCAGGAGCACCAGTATAGTAATCGTAGCTTGCGATGCGGGCAGGGAAGGCCGCCGGTGCGTCGTTATAAAGGATCAGGGTCATACCAGCGTACTGTGAGAAGTCAACGATTACGTCCGCCCGCTCGGCAGGTGCCAGGAGCAGCGAATGCTTGTCAACATTGCCAAAGTCAAAGCGGGTTGGGTCAGTGATCCAGGTGATGGGCTGGTTGGGGATGACCACCGGGGCTGGCAGGAACCCACCCTCGGTGGCGATCTGAATCCAGCTTGGACCAACAGGGCTTATGGCAGTGTCTGGTGTGGGGAAAACATTCGGATCAGTCTGGGCAGCTGCTAGCTCGGCGGCTTTCAGCGCGACTTCGCTGTCAGTCCCCGTCGTCGGGTCAGCCACGTACCACTGCAGGTTCCAAAAGCGATCATTGGCTGCATTGAGGATACGTAAGCGATAAGCTTTGGGATCCACAGTAGTTGTCGGATAAGCTGTCCCGTTGACGATTGGGGTATCATTGAACTGCTCCATCCCTACCGAGATGTTCGGTGTACCCGGGATCAACTGCGGCTCACAGAATGGGTCGGTCTGGTATTGCCAGGTGGACGGTACATCCAGATTACAGTTCGGGTCATAATATGGATTAGCAATTGGCCCATGGATCGGTGTGGCAGGTGGCCAGAACCAGGGCCCATACATCCAGCGCCCGTAAGCACTCATGCCACTCGGATCGCCAGGATTTTGAGCCGGCATATAGACATGGTGATACCACAGGTTGCCAGCGCCACCCCATCGGGTGCTGTCCCAGGTTGGATCCTGGGCGGCGAGCTGGGTGGCATCTGGAACAAAGGTGCGGTCCTGGATGATCAGAGGAATTTGATCGGCTGGAATGGTCCCATTTGCGACCAGCTTCTGTTCAATCGGATCGGTAATCAGGTAACCGGCAGCCTCTCCTGCATAAACGTTCAAGCGGGTGATGCCCCAGGCATGGTCGTGATAAAACATGAGCCGGGCACTCTGCTGGTTTGTGTAGTAGAAAGTCATGCAGCCGTCGGTTGGACTTGTGCAATCGGGCACACCCAGATCAGGCCTGGCCATATCCGGTACAGCTTCTACGCTGACACCCTGCGGCCATGGTGTATTCTCATTCGCCGGGGTGATCCACTGGTGTGGAGTACCGTCGCTGATCCAGGGAGTGACGCCACCATGCAAGTGCAGGGTAGCTCGATTGTCCTTAAAACAGCTAGTGGATTTTGGATACTCCGTGCAAATTGGGTTGCGGACCTCGTCCATGACAGTGCCTTGGTCAACTGGGTCCATCATGGTCATTGGGCCCATGCCCGAACCCATGACGGTTGAATCCACTGGGAGAAACAAGTCACCATCGCTACCAGTTGGCAGAAGGTTGTAGAACACGATGCGAACCGCTCGGTCTCTTTGAGCTATGATGACTGGACCGAGGAAATGGGGGGCGTCCACCGCAACTGCTTGAGTCACACCATCCGGCATCATGGCAGGTATTGAGGTTCCGTCAACAAGGTCGTTGAATAATGGAACACTTTTACTAAAGCTTTTGTTCACCGATGTCTCGAGCTGCACGTATTCACGCAGCAGTGTGCCACCAGGCAAGGAAGAGCTCATTTGCTCACGATGCTGGACAACGGCGATCACGTAATAATCCGTGTCAGTGTCAAACCCGTTGGCCTGTGTGAAGGTCGTGGTGTCGGGTACGGCGATGGGTATATATTGACCCAGATTGTTGGCGACATTTGCGCATTCACTGAAGTTGGCTGTCGGGATGCATAACTTAGGCAGGCCATCCTGGAATTTCTTAATGCCGCCTTTGGTTATATAACCGGATCCGCCAGCGGTCAGATTGATTGCGATAACTGCGCCAACGTCAGTGACCGCGGCAGCGGATGCTCCAGTGCCAGTGCCAATCGAGTCGGTAATACTTACATTTGGAGCAGATGTATAACCAACCCCAAAGGTATTCAGAACAACGCTTTGGATTAGCAGCGTAGGGGTAGCTGTTGCGCCTGAACCCCCGTTGTTAATCGGATCGAAGAGCGTGCCGTCACGGATAACCACGTTGGGAGCCGAAGCATACCCTGACCCCGGCTGGTCCACAAAGACGCTAGTAATAGTCACCGTGGTATTTGGGGCTACCGGTATACAATCAACCTCAGCACACACTACGTGCCCTTTTGCTTGCACGCCATTGGGATCATCCGGCAGGTCGAAATCAACCGTCGGGAACGTGTAGCCACTACCAGGAGTGACAAGTGTGACTGCATCGACACCCCCATAGGCAATAGCGGTGGCATCCGTTGTCGCGCCACCACCCGTGATAGCCACTACAGGCGCGGTGAACCCAGAGCCACCCGCGCCAACGGTAATTGCGGTAACAACTCCCGAAGTTGAGACTGTGGCGTTAGCAGAAGCCCCAGTTCCAGCTCCCGTGATTTGAACTAAAGCTGATGTGTAACCACTACCCGGGGAAGTAATGGTGAACCCGGTAACATCACCAGCTGCCCCAATTGAGGCAGTTGCTGTGGCACCAGCGCCATCGCCAGTGATTTGCACAGCAACATCAGCTATCGTGAAGGGGCTGTTTGCCCAATTGGGGTACGGGCCAAAGTAATGCGGGACCTTGGTTTCGTCAGTAGGACTGGCTGGCATGGCTGCGACGTTCTGCGCCTGGCTAGTACTTCCAAGGATAAAGGAAGCAGACACAAGCACGAAAAGAAAATACTTAAGAAATTTACGAATAGTCATTGTAGTCCTCCAAAGGATATGAAAAGATTTTTAGGTAATTGCTGATGAAAAATGATGGGGATAATTTTATTTATAATTTGATTGTTTACCTCCTCGATGGTAAGGCACCTGAACTAATCTTTGCATGGATATGGTTTGAATGCTTTGAGCCAGAATAAGGTGCACTTCCCCTGGGTTACACATCGCTAAGGTCGTGAGTCTTATCTGGTTTTTTTTATTGCTTACACCATTAACATGATTCGATGCAATGACCTGAATTTTCAAGGCTGATCTGTTTGAATTATTCTTCCTGAGCACCTCCCAATGCAAAATTGCCGCTTTAGATGAATTCAACTCGGGAATTACAGCTCTCCCGAGTTCTGCGCTGCCCATAAAATCCATAGGCGATAATTTATTAACTAAAGATATTGGACGGCTATCAATCAAAATGACCTTCCTGCTTTTAAAATATGGAGTTAGTAATACTTGAGAATTAGTAATATATGTCTATATAACTATATGTACCGATATTAATGATTCCTATCGTGACTCGTAGGAAGGTTATTGAGATTTACGGGAATGGAGTTACTCATCTTACCCATTATCGTCCCGACACAATCCAGCAAACGTTCAGGGGCAATCGGCTTTACCAGATATTGAGCACTTAATAGCTTGTCCTCCTTTTCTGTCTCCAAGATTGACTGGTCCGTTAATATTACGACTGACATATACGGGTAAATACCGAGAACCTTGGGAAGCAATATATTTTTAGTCTCTGGCATATTGATGTCTGAAATGATGAGATGGTACTTACCAGAGTGAATTATGTCCATCGCCTTGGATACACAGTCAGTTGCGGTGACAAGATAACCAGCGCGTTGAAGGATGAGCGCAATGGATTGGCGCAAATTCATATCATCTTCAACCAAAATAATTAATTCAGGGCTCATGGTTATCTATTGCAATCATTCCAATTTTTATTTTATAGATAATAAGGAGGTGAACAATTTGAAATAATTGGTCTATATTGGTATCGTACCAATGGTTTGATTTAAATCGAAAGGCGAGCAGTGGTTATCACTGCTCGCCTTTCGCAAGATCGTATAGAGCTATTATTAAACGATTAGGCGATAGCCAACATCTCGAACAGTTATGATCAACTGAGGATGGCGCGGATCAGGTTCCAACAAGCGGCGAATCTCATGCATCTGCCAGCGTGAGATCTCGCGTGCTTCTGCCCGACTTAAATGTTGGTACCCTTGTGATTCCAAAACCAGCTTCTCATAAGTCACGGGGTGTGGTGAATGTCGAACCAAGGTGACCAGATAATCGAAAGTGGATGGAGGCAGGGATGTGTTGCAATCTTTATATTGGGCGGAATGAGTGTGCCTGTCCAATGTTAATGGTCCACATTTTAAAAATCGTGCTGGGTCTGTCGTAGAAGTTGTTGTGTCAGAAGATATCGCTCGACCGTCCTTACCATCAATGGACTGTAACTCGGCTAATAAACTCTGCAGCTGAGTGGTAATTTCACGCCGTCTCTTGGGTTTTTCTTCTCTTAGGATATTTTCCACTCGGCTTAGGATGTTTTCAGGATCGATCGGTTTTAACAAGTAATCCCTTGCCCCCAACCTGACAGCCCCGATGGCGGTATCCAATGTGGCATGAGCCGTCAGAATGAGAATGGGCATTTCAGGGTATAAATCCTTTATTTGGGGTAGAAGCTGGATGCCGTTTTGATCAGGAAGTTTTATATCCAGGAATGTCAAGTCATACGCGCCGGCGTGTAATAATTGGATGGCCTCGGTTGCATTAGATGCGGTGGTAATGTTATAACCTGCGCGCTGCAAGATAAGCCCAAGGCTGCGCCTTAAATTGGGTTCATCGTCGATAATCAGAATGGAGTGATTTGTACCCATGCATAAATCTCCTCTTTGCTAATTTACTCTTCTGCAAGGGGTAGCCAAATGGTAAAGCTAGTCCCCTGACCAGGCTGACTTTCAACTGTGATCTGCCCGCCGTGTTTTTGGATAATTCCAAAGCAAATCGACAGCCCCAACCCTAAACCGTACTCCTTGGTGGTAATAAACGGCTCAAAGATGTGAGATAAAATTTCTGGCTTGATACCCATACCAGAATCGCTAATAACTATCCCTACCTGATGCTTATCACTACCGCGAATCATATTTACAGATAACATTCCTCCATCAGGTTGCATTGCTTCGATGGCATTCATACAAATATTTAGAAAAACCTCGATTATCTGGTCTCTAACACAATTTACATGATAACCCTTCAAATCCGTTGAGGTTTGCCAGACCACTTGTGAATTGTTAAGATGAGGGGTAATCAGCGAATGGACTTCTTCTATGATTTCCGAAAGGTCCTGGGAGCTCATGATCTGAGCTGCTTGTGGTCGATAAAGCTGGCGTAATTGTCCGACAATATTGGATAGGCGTTGGGTTTCTGAAAGGGCCATCTCCAATGGTTCAGCATTTTGGGAATCGGATTCAGTATCTTGTTGAATGAGATAAAGGCAGTTTTTTATCGTCTGCAACGGGTTGTTAATCTCATGGGTTACTGAACCAACCATGCGCCCAATAGCGGCGTGCTTTTCAGCTTGTATCAATTGGTTTTCATAATTCTTTTTCTCGGTGATATCTGTACAGGTACCAATCCATCCGGAGACATTACCAGCCATATCTTTTATCGGCACACCACGTACAGCGAAGTAACCATACTCCCCCGAACGACTTTTGATTCGATACTCGGTGTCATAGGGTTTTTTAGATTCAACAGCATGAGCCCAAATATCTGTGGTTCGTTGTTGGTCAGCGGGATGTAAAGCATTGATCCATCCCCTGCCTAGGAACTCTCGCTTAGTCTGCCCAGTATAAGCTCTCCAATTGGGATTATCCACAACCACCTCACCATCCACATTTGTTTGCCAGACTATCTGAGCAGTGGCGATAACCAGGGAACGATATTTTTCTTCACTTTTGATGAGTGCGTCTTCAGCTTGTTTATGTTCAGTAATATCCTGCTTGATAGATATGAAATTTGTAACATTTCCATTTTGGTCGATGACAGGGGTAATGGTTTGCTCTTCGTAATATAAGCTGCCATCCTTACGGCGGTTAATCAACTCACCACGCCAAACTGTCCCCGCTAGGATGGTACTCCATAGGTCTTGATAAAATTCCCGGTCCTGTTTACCAGATTTGAGGAAGCGTGGATTTTGACCGAGTATTTCTTCCTTAGCGTAACCCGTCATTTGGCTAAAAGCTGGGTTAGACCATAAGATAGCACCTTGCTTATCAACTAGGACAATACCGTTGGCTGCTGCTTCAAGAGCTGTGGTCAAGACAATGAGCTGCCTCTCAGCTTGCTTGCGCTCGGTGATATCACGGGCAGCTGCGAAAACTCCGCTCACATTGCCAGCTGGGTCGTGATAGACTGAGGCGTTATACACTACTGGTGTTGAAAACCCATCCTTATGCTGAATTTCTAGCTCAAAATCACGAAGCATTCCAGATTCAAATACTCGCTGATATCCTGAGCGAGCTTTATCCGGATCGGTGAAATAACTATGAAAATCCATTCCAATCAGCTCTTCGCGTTTATAACCGGTGATTAGCTCGGTTACAGAGTTAACATCGCCAATTTTCCCATCCGGGGTGATCGTTGCAAGTGCATCCAGACTGGCTTCAATCAGACTGCGGTTATAAGCGTTTAACTGTTGAAGCTTTATTTCTGCCTGCTTGCGTTCCGTGATATCACGGGCAGCGGCGAACACACCAGCAACCTTGCCAGACTCATCCCGATACACAGAAGCATTGTAAACTACAGGCGTGATGTGCCCATCTTTGTGCTGGATTTCGAGCTCATAATCCCGCACGGTTCCCGTTTCGAAAACCTGTTCGTAACCCAAACGAGCTTTCTCAGGATTTGTGAAATATCCATGGAAAGCAGTACCAATCAAGACTTCGCGCGGATAGCCCGTGATAGCTTCAGTAACCGCATTCACATCACCGATGCTGCCATCCGGGGTGATTGTAACCAGGGCATCCAGGTTAGCCTCGATCAGGCTGCGGTTGTAGGCATTCAGTACACGTAGCTTTTCTTCTGCTTGCTTGCGTTCGGTGATATCAATGCCCAATTCAAGGATAAGGGAAGAACCATCGGCATCGTTGAAAGGAAAGTCGAAAACATCATAATTTCGATCATCGGGACCGGTCCACTCCCAACGATGGTTAGTCCCAGTCTGCAACACTTTATAGGTGTCGCAATTCTCACAAGGCTCACTAAGTCCGAAAAGATACTCATAACAACACCGACCGTGGTCCTCGCCAAAGCGCTCCCTGAAATAACGATTGGCAAAGGAAACATGATAGTCCGGTGTCAATAGGATCGTATATACTGGTAAGATTTCCAGGACGTCGTTAAATCGTTGTCGTTGAGCTTCAACCGCCTTGGTTTGAACGACAAGCTGGGATTCTACATGTTTCCGTTCCTCAATTTCTGCTTTTAGCTCCATATTGGCATTAATCAGTTCCTGTGTACGTTGCTGAACCGTCATTTCCAGTTTATCATGGGCCTTATGAAGAGCTTCTTCGGCCAGCATGCGTCTGGTGATATTGTTGTATGTGATTACTATGCCATGATCTTTAAGAGGAAGTGGACTTGCCGTAACACTGATCCAAGTTATTTGATCATCATTTTTAATAATACCCATCTCGACATTTTCAATGCGTCGGTGTTCTTTCAACGCGCGCACACTGGCAAATTCTTCAGGCGGCATCGGAGTCTTATCTGGACGGACTATCTTCCATTCCTCGCCTTGGATCAGCCTACCTTTTTGTTCTTCCTGGGACAAACCTAATAGTCGCGTAGCTTCCTGATTGGACTCCACGATTTGACCATTTTGATCAGTGACAGTAACCCCAAGTGGCAATGTGTCAAAAAGCACACTATATTTCGTCAAGTTAATCCGCAGATCGTCCTCCATCTGCTTACGTTCGGTGATATCCATGAAAATGGCAGCGAATTGATTAGGAGCACATCGATATGCAAAGATTTCGTAGTATCTATTTAATGTGGGGGAGTAATCTTCGAACTGGACAGATTCGCCCGTGAGCACAACTTTCCCGTAAATATTCACCCAATTATCACCTTCATCCGGGAGCACTTCATGGTAAGTTTTTCCAACAACAGTCTCATGCTTTAACCCTGTAAGGCGTTCAAAAGCGGGGTTAATATCCAAAAACCGATAATCACATGGCTTGCCATTTTCATCGCAAATTATTTCGTGGATGGCAAAACCTTCGGTCATTTTCTCAAACAGCGAACGGTATCGCTCTTCGCTCTCTCTCAATGATTGCTCAGCCATTATTGTGGATGTAAGGTCCACAGTAGCAATTCCGACCCCAGTAATTTGACCAGCTTTGTCGCGTATTGGCTCCAGGAATAAGTCGAGATATAAACGCTGACCACCGCTGGTTACCCAACCTTGCTCCCTCAATTCCTTGCCAGTTTCAAGGACCTGGCGCTTAAGTCCCATTGTCCAATTCGCAACCTCTGGTGGGAATATATCCGTGTCGGTTTTCCCGATCAGCTCCAACGGATTTACCGTTCGCTGGTTATAAGCCCAGATAAAGCGCAAATCTTTATCTTGGGCAGCAACGGTAACAGGGGCATTCTTGAGCACCATGCGGAAGCGTGCTTCACTTTCCCGCATCGCTTCTTCCATATGCCTGTTTTTTGTTACATCTTTGGCAAAGATCCGGATAGTACCATGTTCTACTGGAAAGTGGATGGTTTCTTCAAAAATAAATTCTCCGAGCATCACTTCCCTAACAAAATGAACATTCGATTTTTCGTTTGCCGTATTACACATCTCCATGAAATCATCGGGAAGAAAAATACGCGCTTCAGTCATTCCGGCCCCAGATAAAGTCTGATGTGCGGCTGGGTTAAGATAAACCACCTGACCATTATGATCAAATTCAAGAATAGGATTAGGATTCGATTGCGGAAATGAAGCTAATCGGCGATACTCTTCGTTTTGCTGACGCAGGGTGGCAACTTCTCTTTGTAATTCTTCAACAGTGGAGGCGAAATCATCCGTGTTCATTAATCACAAATCTCCTATGACTACAGGCTGCGCGGTCTCCATAATACTTATATACTTTTGGATCTTTCTGAGTGTGGCATAATATTTATATAGAGGTTATATAACTAAAATAATGGGTGTAATAACAATAATAACTTCTCAATTCTAATCCAAATAAATCAATTAGTTATCCCGGAATTAGGAGGGAATTCCCAGCATCTCATTTCAACTAGACTGAATCCACCTAGCTAATACATTGGCAATATAACAAGTTATGGCTCCGAATCATCGCCAGCCAATTATTCGTATATCTTTTCGCCTTCCGCATCAGCATTTAGAGCATCAGCCTCCACATCTCTGGTAGATGTGATACTTGAGAGCAATTCCCGGTAGTATTCGTGCTGAATGACGAGGTTCATGATTTCATTTGTGCCTGTCCAAATGGTCATCAGGCGTGCATCCCGCAGCAGGCGCTCGATGGGGTATACGTTGGTATAGCCGATCCCACCCATAACTTGCATGGCATCATTGACTACTGCCCAGGCAGTATCGGTGGCAAACTTTTTCGCTTCTGAGACCATGCGCCGCACATAATTGGAGTTGCCGATGGAATCAATGATGCGGGCGGTTTCATGCACCAGGGCACGTGCCGCATCAAGTCGGGTCAGGCTGTCAGCAATTTTGAAACTAACCGCTTCAAACTCGCGGATCTTTTGCCCGAATGCCTTCCGCCGGTCTGCATAACGGGCGGAGATTTCCAGTGCGGCACGTGCTAAGCCAAGCGCACCCGCGGCGCTGGTCATCCTTTCAGGGATCATCATTTGGTTGAAAATTTCGTACCCGCCGTGTTCCTGACCGATTAGGTTTTTCACGGGTACTTGCACATTCCGGAAATATACCCGACCCGTTCCTCCCCCACGTGTGCCCATGAGTCCATAAACATGTTGGACTTCCACTCCGTGCCCACGCTCGACCAGTAGTGTGCTGATGGCTTTATGACTGGATCCATCTACACTTGAGCGGGCGTAAACCAGGAACAGGTCAGCACCCTCAGCACCAACGATAAAGCGTTTCTGCCCGTTCAAAATATAAAAATCGCCTTCGCGTATCAGGGTCGTTGTTGCTCCAAAGAAATCTGAGCCCCCACGGGGTTCCGTCAGTGCTTCAGCGACAGTTAGTTTGCCTGTTAAGATTGGCATGAGATACTTAACTTTTTGCTCTGCCGTACCAAAGACATTAATCGCTTCGCCCACAATGGATGGTAAGGAGTATAAACAGGCGAGGCTAGCGCCAAGCACACCAATTTCCTCCAATGCTAATACTTCATGAGACCAATCAAGACCACGCCCACCCCATTCAGGTGGAAAGCGTAGCCCAAGGAGATGGTGCTCGCCAAGCATCTGTATATAATCACGCGGATAATGGATTTTCTCAGAGTCCATATCGAGTAATAACTGGCGTGTTACGTCTTCGCGCACAAAGGAACGTGCTTCATCGCGCAAGCTGCTTTGTTCTGGGGTCAATAAGAAATCAGACATAATTCTCCATCCTTTTTATCGAGTCTGATTAATATTATTGGTTATTATGATTTTCAAACTGATGTTATGAAATTCAACGCCTTAACCGGTCGGTGATGCATATCAGTCCAAATATTTGTAAACATCAGATGACTTGAACATCATTATATTATTGGAAATCTATTCTGATTAATTCTATGAGGCATTGTATCATTATTAATTTTATATGGTTGATTCCTATAAATAGTGAGTCTAAATAAATGACTTAAGTAAAGAAAATGATAACTTCCATTTTAGGGCGTAGATGGTAGTTGATCGAAATCTTATCACGGAGGAACATGGGGGTTCAAAAGCTAAAGCTCTGTGCTGGTGATGGTGAGGCTGAGCGGGGGCAGGTATCCTCTCTGCCTGCCTTCCATATCTTTGCAGTCATTTCTTCCCAACCCACCTCATAAAACGAATAACATCGCAGCAAATCCAATCGCCTCTGGTACCCTATGTAGCAGTGCCGGAGCCAGGATACCACCGCTTTTCTCGCATACGAAGCTAAATACCAGCCCACCGAATATTGTCCAGAAACCCCAAGCTAGGGTCACCTCTGTGAACACATCCAGGATCCAGCGAAGTATACCGACATGCATTACGCCGAATAGCAGGGCTGTAACGATGGCACCCCAATCGAAGGGCACTTCGAAGAACCGGTACGGTTTGCGAAGACCTCGTTGAGCCGGGATTGCATGTAACCGCGGAAAAGGATCTCTTCACCAAAGCCGACGAATAGGGCGTAGAAGAGAAAGGTAACAATTACTTTCCCAACAGTCACCTGGTCACCGCTTGATACGGCTGGCGAGAGCAACACCAATGCTGTAGCCGCCCCCGCAACGGAAGTCGGTGTTTTCTTCCGCAGGATCAGTGCCACGACAAGCAGCAGTCCAGCTTCGATAACTGCAAGTGGAATTGAGTCACTCCAGGCTGTATAGTCTACACCCATTCCAATCGGTACATACACCAAAGCAACTGGAAATAAGTAAGTCAGGGCGATATCCAGCTGGTATTTGAGATCCCGGAACTGGATCCCATAATCTGCCAGTTTTCTCCTGCGCAGGAAGATGAATAGCAAAGACAGACCAATCTCGACCGATAGATAAACGGCGGAACGGGAAAACCAAGCGAATCTGTCTGCCAGGCCTCAAAACGCGGGAACAGGCGATAAATTCCCAAGGTCAGGTATGGCACCAACACGAATGTCACTAGCATGACCTCGATAATGGCACCAATTTTCCGAAGAGTAGTGTTCGTATTAAGCCTCCTGTTGCTATTGAATATGGCAATACCTGCGAGGTAGTTTTACCGTTCCTGGCAGGGTATAAACCGAAGGGAGTCACCTGCTTCAGGTTTCAACCAGATAACCTGGCCCGGTGCCAGAATCCAGCATGCGAGCATGCCAGCGAACGGTATAATTAGTTTCTTATACTATATCTTGTTCTTGTTCATGGCTGTTTCCTCATCTGCGTGAGTATTTTCATTATCCGGTTTCTCCTGGTGCCTCATCCCTATGAGACTGAGAATCGTCTATGGATCTTTTCAATATCAACACATACAAAAATAAGCGCGCTTCCGGATAAGAAAAAGATTCACTTGCTCCAACATAGTCATTAATTCATCCTATTGGCAGGTTTTCCACTTTTAGACTGCTCTTTGAATCATCTTGCGCTATCAATCTGCCTTTCATTCCTCGCCAAACAACCAAAATAACGATGGTTAAGGTGACCATGAACTCTACTGCCGGGGCATCTGCTTTAGATAAGAATTGATTGGACAGCGCCTGGGAGGTGTGCAGGATAAGCCCTGGGATCAGACTGCCATCGGAAGCGTTGAATATCCAGGTATAAATCACTGTGTTAAGCGTCGCACCTAAAACCAACCAGATGAATGCTGCAATATCAAATTCGTTGCCGGGCATCCAGACGCGAGGAAAGTGCCATAATCCCCAGATAAAGCCCAAGATCAGGCTGGCAATCAGTGGCAGGTAGCGTCCCTGCAGGTGTGGTAGAGCAAATCCACGCCAGCCGATTTCTTCGCCTAGCGAACTGCTAAAGATTGATGAGATGAGCATGGTAGGTAATAAGATCAGGAAGCCTGCTTGTATCACTTCAGGCGGTAGAAGTGTAGTTTGGGTAATCAGCGGGTGGGCAAAATCGGGGGATTTTGCGCCCAAGAGAATTGCCACTCCGGTAGTAAGGAGAGAGATTATTACGGGCAGGCTGACAGCAGCAAGATACAACAGTAGGCTGAAACGCCACATCAAGAAGCGGCGTAATAAGGTCATGATTCCTCTCCTGCCACTATATGCCATCGTAAGGAGAATACCTGCCAGGCTAGGTCCCCACGCACCAAGCGCGCCAGCGAGCGTTTCGTTGACCGGGAAGGTCATTTGTCCCGCTTTCGCCAACGTAATTGGGATCCAGAATCCCCAGGTAAGAACAAACGCCAGGATGAAAAAGAGGGGTAACTCAAAACGTTTGGATTGGATGGAAAGATAGTTTTTCATGGTTTACTCCTTTTCTACTGAAAACAGTACCAAATTCAGGTCCCGGATTTTCGCCAGCAAGCCGTGTAGTGCAGCCTGGTCTACAACTGGTCCGAAAAGCAATGTTTCTCCGTTCTCCAGAGGCGTGATAGCCATCCCATCAAGCCATTCTGACCATGAGGGATCGAGATAGCCTTCAACCCGGATATTGAAGAACGTGCGTGGTCTAGTGCCCTTATTCGATGTATGCGTCATTGCTTTTTCTTATCCTTATCCGAGCACATCTTCTATTGAATGGAGGTTAAAAAATTATCCACCATGGTCTGATCCCAGGTTCCATTGTTAGCCGTCACCACTATCAGGATTTCGCCACTTTTACCCTTCAGCATGCAAACCAACTGCTTGACAGCCTTACCATCCTTATCGGAACCTTCCAGAAAGCGTAGGGTAACCAACTGATGGGCAATAAAAGCAGATTGACCGCCAGTGAATTGAGTATCATAGAACTGGTCGCCAATTTCTTGTGCACTCCGTTCTTCATAACCTTGGACCCATTCCTCATTGGCTAAGACACCATCGGGTACCTGGGCAATGAAGATCACATCGGAAGCATGGTTCTGGTTGACGAGGATGACAGCATCTAGCGAGGTTTTCTGAACCTTTTCTGGCTGATAACCTGGTGGCAGGTCAAAGTCAAGCATGTTTCGCGCAGCCTCAGTGGTCTGCGCCGGGTCAGTTTTCCAATACAAGCTTTGTATGGCTGAGTGGATTGGATGACGAAACGTAATGTACGCCAGAGTGATCAAAGAAATAAACGCCACCACTCCTGCAAGCAGCAAGGCAGCTCGTTTCAAGATAATTTTTCTTGTTTTCATTTTTTTAACTCCTTTACGATGACTTAGATTTTGATTTGCCGGCGGCGGCCAACAAAGGTGGCAGCGATCAGCACCAGTGTCAACCCGGCATAAAATCATGAGATACCTCCATTATGCCCGGTAGAGCTCTTATCCCCCTTGCGACTAAAAAGACAGCAGCAGGTATCAACCCAAATACCAGTAGTTTCCCAGTCAGGTTATCTACCAATCCACTATGCAGACCCACGGTGCGTAAAACCATGAGTGCAACCAATATCACCAGCGCTACACCGGCGCCTAAAGCGAATGAAAAGGCGATACAAGCCAATGTTTTCCTGAGCCAGCTACCTGGCAAACTTGGAAGACGCAACCCTCCCCAAATTCCAGGGAAGACCATGATCAGCAGATTGAGGTAGCCCAGGTTTCCTTCCACTACTGCCCGGCTTAGATATAACCAGGCAACCAGGGCAAGCCAGGCTGGTAGGCTGGCTTCGAAATAAGTGCGGATAACCGTTAAGACTAATTTATTGGATTGGGGTATTGTGCTCAAGTTTGCGTTCATGATAATTCCTCCTTAAGGCAAAACCACTTTAGTGTCTGTAAAAAATGCTTCAGCAGCTTGAAGGCAGGCATCACTGTTATCGACAAAGTGGACTTCGACCGCACCATCCCCGTAAGGATTCACGAAATTGGAGTAATCCACGAACTTCAGCTCTCCATTTTGATAGAAAGACCTGACCTCTAGCTCGAGCTGCCCAAACATCATTGGTCTCTTTTCTATTGTCCAATCCGCGCCTAATCCCACCGGGATGTTGGGGATGATGCGGTAGCCAGAGAGAGTACGGTGAGTCAGTGATTGCAGGGCAGGCCAGTCGTCATCAAAGGCATCGACCTCCCATTGGAGAGGATCGTACCGCAGGCTGAAATCCGCCCACGGCACTCCCAGGTGGACAACATCAGGTGGCACACCAGTTGGTTGGGTAATATCCGTCGGGGCAATGTAAGGGGGCGTAGAGCTTGATTGGTAAATATCTGTTGAGGTGAGGTTAGATGGCGTAGCGGTTGGTTGGGCAATATCTGTTGAAGCTACCTCTGATATGGGATCATCCTCTTGGGTGATATTCCCCGTGGTGCAGGCGCTGAATAGGGTTGCTGCCATTACCAGGATAAGGAGGGATTTAAGAAGCATACGCATGGTTTACACGTCTTTCGTAAGAAAGTAGTTTTGTCTTTATAGATATACCCGCATCATCAATTAGCATTGACATGAAAGACCAGGCAGCTAACAACCGGTTGCGGTGGAAACTGTGGCTGCCGAGATAAATCAACAATCCATCCAACAGCCAAATGACCAATCCCATCAGGAGCACCAATCCTACACTGAAGACCATCACACCTGACACCTGCCCAAAGACCAGCAGCACCACTGGCAACACCACCATGCTGCCGAGCTGAGAGGCATCCTGGAATCCCTGTGCGCGTGCCGATACCAGCACTATCACACCTAATCCCAATCCAGGCAAAGCCGGTAGCACCCAAATGATAAGCACAAGCCACATGGTGTTTGGGAAGAAGATGCGGTGCATTTGAGACCACCCGCCGCATTCGCCATCACAGAATAAAACACAAATCCCAACAAGGCTGTGGCTATGACTGTCGACCAGCCGGATAGCAGCATGGCAATAAATAATTCTCGGTCGGTGGTTGGCGTGTAGAGCAGGGCTTTTAGCGTTTTACGCTCTTTTTCACCAGCAAAACTATCCGCCGCGATCGTCGAGCCCGAGCACGCGCATGCTGCTGGAGGTGGGCTCGATCACACCATTGAGCAAACGCACCGTGGTGGTCTTGCCAGCGCCGTTGTGACCCAGGAAGCCGAAGATCTCTCCCGCTTGCATTTCAAGGGAAAGCTGATCTACTGCAACGATTTCCTTGAAATGGCGGGTCAGCTGATTGATTGTGATTACTTTTGTGTCCATCTCGTCACCTCACTTATCGTGTATATCCCTCGTAAGTTATTTCAAAACCAACCAAAAATTATTTTCATTGGTTCTCCCACTGCATCTGGAAGGCCATGGGCTATGCTTGGTGCGAGTAAAGTACCGGTCTTCTCGCGCAGCACACCGAGGAACAAACCCGCTACAGTCGAACCAATCGCTGAACCCCATGCAAGGGATGAAAATCCAATCGCCGGATCATATCCATTGAAAGCATGCAGGAGCCCGAACAGGAGCGAGGCAATAATCAGTCCGATTCCGAATTGGATACCAAATAAGTGCACCGGTCGTCCGAAAGCCTGGTTCACCCGGGATTGGAAGTAGCCGCGAAAGATAAATTCCTCTCCAAACCCTGAAAAGATGAATTGCCAGATGACCGTCGATATAATCACCAGGCTTAGCTTACCCACAGCCAGCGCAAGGCCGATCGGCACGAGTAAGAATAGCAGAGTGGCAATTAGATTAGCTCTGCCAGACTTAACTTCTTTTTGGCGATTCAACACCCATATGATCAGGGCTATCGCGATGATCCACAACGGGGCTTCGAACAGCCCGTTACCGAGTTCAGTGAGATTTAAGCCTAACCAGGCTGGGCCGAACGTACTAACCACTGCCGGAAGGATTCGGATCAGGTAAGCTTTAAAGCCGATATCAAGGTTGGTCGGCCAATTCATTATGGAAACACCGTACTCTGCCCAGCTCCGGCGTGTCAATAAAATGACCAGCACGATGAGGCCAATGAAAAGGAACATCATCGTATAGGACCAACCGAGGTTTTGTTTTTCCCAATGCACAATACTTGCTGAACGTAAAGACACACGCAATACGATGAGGACAACAAATACCGATAGGATTTCCAGTGTGGTGACTATTTTTGTTTTCATGGTTGCCTCCTTATTGACTTGCGATCATTCGGATGAACTTTTTTTTTCGGCCATTTCCCGTTCCTAAAACTCCTCACGCTGAAAGCGCAGGATGGTTACTGCGATGAAGATCAGGCATAGCAGCGCAGTACTAACAACGGGTGTAATCGAACTCACCGGTTGGCCGAGAGCCAATGCGAGTCCCGATGGCATATCTTCAGTTATAGGCAAGAAGAAAGCCCATGGGGTAATTTTGTTAAGGAATGGAATCATCGGTACTAGGACGGGGCCTCCCACTGCCATGGCCAGGCTGATCCCCAGGACTGGTCCCCGGCTTTGGAACAGCGATCCGAGCATGAAAGTTAAAGTAAGATAGAACATGATGGTGAGGGATACCAAAGCCATTGCTCCCAAGAATCCTAAGAGTGACCATGGCGAGCCAATCGAAAGAGAGAGTTGGGTATATGCAACCGCCCCCTGGATCACCACGCCGGTTACTACCAGACCTATGGCACCCGCAACCAGTTTTGACAGAATGAACGCTAGCCTCGAAACGGGCTTGGATAGCACCCAGGCAGCCGTACCGGATTGTCGTTCGCCGATGATGGCATCCTGGGCAAAGATGATGGCAACGATTGGGAGTGCCATACTGCTGTACGCCCAGAAGACGGATAAGGCGCTGGAGGTTTGATCCTGTTGGAGGGCTTCTATTGGAGTGAGACTGTCAGTGGACGCAATTTTCTCTGAGACTGCTTCGGCTGGTGGTTTCCATAAAAATATGGCGAACATACCGTTCAACATACATAGCCAGATGATAGTCTGGATCAGCCATGTCCTTGTGTGCCACCAGCTGCCGTTTGCTTCGTGGAACAGGTTGGCAAAGCCCATCCGCCAGCCACGTTCATTCACCATTCTAAGAGCATTAGCGTTTTCCATTTTGATCTCCTTCGGTAAGAGTTAAAAAGATTTCCTCAAGATCGAGTTTCTTGCGCCCAAATTCCAGCACTGTAACCTCACCACCTGATTGCACAAGTGACAGCAATTGGGCTTCAGCGACGGCTTCATCAGTGACAGTGACCTGCCAGCTGATGTGGCTGTTAACCGGCTTTATTTGGATGGCGGTCACCCATGGGAGGCTTGATAAGCGGAGACGAGCCTTTTCAGTCTCCCCCTTAAGGGCTAAGGTATACATAGGTGCGCTTTTCGAATTGAGCAATTCTTCAATAGGCGCCTGAGAGATTAATTTGCCATGATCCATGATGGCCACGGTATCGCTCACCCGCTGCACGTCTGCTAGGATGTGAGTTGAATAGAAGATGGTGGTATGCTTGCGCAGTCTCTCCATAACTTCCAAAACATCATGGCGACCTTGCGGGTCAAGGGAGGCCGCTGGTTCATCCAGGATGAGCAGGTCGGGATAGTTGACCTGAGCCTGGGCAATGCCCAGCCTTTGCCGCTCACCTCCTGAAAAGCCTTTAATCGGGCGGTCGGCTTTATCATCCAACCCAACCAGCTTCAGGGTCTCTTCTACCCTTTTTTCTATTTCAGGCGCTGGTCCGGAGTAGAAAAACCGGGCAGTGAAGCATAAAGTTCCCCGGGCGGTCATATGCTCGTAATAACGCGGATCCTGGGCTAGGTAACCAACCCGTTTGCGGATAGAAACACTCTCGCGTTGGATGTCATGTCCGAAGACCTGAGCTGAACCTCCGGTAGGGCGCGCCAGACCGAGCAAGAGCTTGATCGTGGTGGTCTTTCCCGCCCCGTTGGGTCCGAGGAATCCAAAGATCGAGTGCTGCTTCACGGTCAGGTTGAGGTCCATCAAGGCCTGCACCTCTTTGTAAGCCTTGCTCAGGTTGTGAGTTTCAATCACCATATTATGGGGAGAGTCCATTTTGTTCCTTGCTCCTTTCTCTACCACTCTTGAATTTGTAGTGAGGGTTTGATATTCATGGGAAGTGATCGATCAATCATATGCATGGTCTAAGTCTCTTTCATGATTGATTTAATTCTTCGGTTTATACACAGTCTAGCGATAAACCCGGGGGTCTGTCATGCCCCAAAAGTAGTATCCGGAAGTTTATTCTTATGATCCTACTTGACTAATGAATCAGGAGATGATTGTAGTTCAGTGGACTGGCTGCAGCAGATAGTGCATGGTATCTACACATGAATCTATTGTTGACAAAAGCCAGAGATATTGATCAATGCATGGGCAGAAACCACTCACACCATCCTGTATCTATAGCTTGTAGGCTTATCGTTTAAGATAAAAATGAGCAGGGAAGTACCCGACCATTCACAAGCTTTCCTATCGGAAAAATAATAAAAAAGCCTTGGATATCCAAGACTTTTTTATGTTTATTAAGGGTAGTAGTTAAAGCAAACCCAATCGGCGTGCTTTTGCCACCGCCTCAGTGCGGTTCTTTACAGCTAATTTACTAAAAATATTAGCGGTATGCTTCTTGACAGTCCCCGTGGCAATAACCAATTCATCTGCAATCTCCATATTCGTTTTGCCGGATGCAACTAGCTGTAGAACTTCCAGCTCACGTTCAGTAAGTGCCTCGATCAACGCAACTCCTGGCATGGTTTTGGTCATCACTTCCGGCAGTTCAGTCTGTTCCTGGTGATAAGCTGCCAGCAATCTTCCAGCATAGTTGCTTATGCTATCTGTCATCCGTGCTGCCACCTGCTGGAGGAGTATCGCCATTGGCGCACCTTCGTCAATAAAGAAGCGCACATATCCTTCAGGCTCAGCTTGAGTCAATACCTGTGAGAGTCCAATCACCGCCTGAGTTTCTTTACCAGCTGCCTGGTTAACTAACGCCAGGAGCATTTGGGCTTCTAAGGCGCGGCCATGTCTTCCAGTACCTTCAGCTGCAATCCGAATACGTTCGAGCAAGGACGCAGCCTGATCCGTTTTACCCTGCGCCAGCCAGATGCGTGCCAGTGTGAGCAGCTCAAACTCGTGTTGGGGACCCAAGGGGCGTTCAATCTCCATCTGCTTTGTTTCTGCCCATGACCCTGCTTCAGTCAGATACCCTTGAGCAAGCTGTAATCTGGCCTGCCAGGTGCATAGATACTCAACTTCCACAGATGTGGAGCAGCGGAGGGCAACCTGTTCAGCTTTTTGGATGTAACTCCAGGCAGCCTCCCAATCCCTTTGTGCGAGTGCCAAGCGCACCCGTGCCAGATAAACATCTGTCAAGTAGAAGATATGGTCGCTTGCTTCTGCTAGGACAACCCCTTTTTGGATTTCTACGGCTGCAGCTTCTAGCTGGTTCCATTCCCTTTTCAGGTCGCCCAAGCCGGCATACTCAGTGCCTGAGAAAACGGGGCTCCCTTGTCCTTTTACCCATAGAATTGCCTGCTCACAAATCGCCATGGCTTCATGTAGGCGGCCTTGTAGCACCTTTAGTTTGGCCAAATGGTGGCTAGCGTCTAAATAGGCCGTGCAATGACCTGAAACAAGATTGGTCTGTATCGCGTCGGTCAAAACCTGTTCAGCAGTCTCAGTATTTCCAGCGTAGAAATGAGCATGGCCCAAGAATAGGAGAGCCACTCCTCTTTCCCGAACCTCTGTCACGGGAGTTTGTTCTAAACCACTCTGACCCAGGATTACCGCAGCGTTAAAATCCCCATGAAATCGGGCGTTTATCGAACGATATACGGGAATTTTCGTCATCCTTGAAGCTGCATGCCGGTCATAGGCCACCATTGGGCCAAAGCCTTCCTCCATTAATTGCAGCCATTTTTCAACAGCATCAAAGTAACCCGCCATAGTCAGGCAGGTTACGTAAGAAAAGCATAATTCTGGTTGCGATCGGACAAATCCTTCTGGTAGGGTATTAAGCCATTTAAGCAGCATTCGGACTTCCCCGTGCTCCATAAGAGGATACTTAATCTTCTCCATGAGCCGGGTGGCGAGCATGAAATCCTGTGCCTTTAATGCGTATCCAATGGCGCTTTCCAGGTAGCCATTCTGTTCGAGCCAGGTCGTAGCTCGCCCGTATAACTCATTCACGATTTCAGGACGTGTTTGTTTCAGGCGCTGGAACAGCAGGTCTGAGAATAAATGGTGATAGCGATACCACTTCCGCTCATCATCCAAGGGGACGAGGAAAAGATTTTTGTGTTCCAACTCGATAAGTATTTGCGCACTGTTATTTTCTCCACCCAGGATGGCATCACAGAGGGAGCCATTCAGCTGGTCTAATATCGAGGTTTGCAAGAGGAATCTCTGAACCGTATCGGATTGTTGATATAAAACTTCTTCAACAAAATAATCGAGAATGTAGCGATGACTACCGGTGAAAGCCTTGATAAATGCGGTAATATCTGGCTTCCCCTGCATGGAGAGGGCTGCCATTTGTAATCCAACAATCCAACCCTCTGTCCGTTGATCCAACACACTGATATTTTCTGTAGAAAGGCTCAAATTCATCACGGTATTGAGGAATGTGGTGGTTTCATCGATAGTAAAGCGTAGGTCAACTGCCCGCAGCTCTTCCATCTGATCACGCCCACGCAGCCTGGCTAGAGGAAGGGGTGGATCGGATCGGGTTAATATCACCAGGTGCATCTTCTGCGGTAAATGATCCATTAAATAACTCACAGCCTTGCTAATAGATGGATCTGTGATTACATGGTAATCATCCAGAATGAGGGCAAAATCCTGAGGATATTGATCGACTCCGTTGATGAGCCAGGTGATCAATTCTTCCACAGGAGGCAATTGAGGTAAATTAAGTTGAGTAGTCAAATCCTGGGTAAGCTTAGGATTCAAGGTCTCTAATGCAGCTGAGATATAGCTAAGGAATAGGGGTAGATTATTGTCGTCAGGGCTGAGCGATAACCAAGCGATTGGATAATCGTTTCCCGTCCTTGCGCGCCAATCGCATAATAAGGTGGTCTTCCCATATCCTGCAGGAGCTGAGATCAGCGTCAGAGGCTTTTTTAATCCTGCATTCAATTGCTCGATCAATCGCGGTCTTGGAACAAGGTTGGAACGGGCTGGTGGGAAATTGAGTTTGGTGGCAAGAATTGAGACAGACATTCTTAGAATGATTATACATCCAGACTATTCAACAAACACGGAGATGCTTATGTGTTCTAACCAGAGACCAAATCATCAAAATGGACCTGAACTGTGCTGGTTATTGTGTCAACCGTCAGCTTTCCGGGCATAAGCGGAGGCTCCCTCAAAGGTTGAGGCTTATTTCATCGCTTCACCACGCTTCACTCCCCACATCATCGCCATCGCTACGGTTAGAAAGATCATGTCAAAGATAATTATCAGGTTGCAATTAGTCCCCGTCAGACTAAGGGTTCACCCACAGCTGTTCGGTCCTATGATTGCGGTAAGTGTTCGGAACAGATAGTATATGCTTGTATATGTTCCTCAGCAACCGGTCAGACTAGGCACCCACTGATGGTTGGATCAGCAAGGCAGCAGTATTATCGAGGGTCAAAAAAACCTTACCATAGTTAAAGTGCATAACAGTCTCTAACAGCTATGCTATATATATTTTGCGAAAATCATCCGGAGGAAAATGCTTACATATTAAATAACTTTAAGGCATGTATATAGTTACTCATTTTAAAGGAGATCGGGGAGGCGCAGTCGAGTGCATAATAATTCTTGCTGATGGCGTCACAAAATAGTATGGGGATTTGGTTGTAAAAGTGTAAAACAAAAAAAGCCCAGCAATCCGGGCTCTTCTCTAATTATAGAGTAAGTGATTTATATTACACCCACTAGCATGCTTTTGCCACTGCCTCGATGCAGTTCTATACCTCCAATTCAGAGAAGACATTGGCAGCATGCATAACGGCAGGCTCCATGTCGAAAACAAAATCGACAGCGCTCCCTATATCCGGGTAGCTGTCTTTTGCCTTCCGATTCCAGCCGGGACTTATAATACAGCTCAGCCTACGAAAAAACTCAGAATGTAATGATGCCGCGTTTGAAGGCAGGTGTAGCAAACCAGATCTCTACATATTCAGATATTTAAGTAGCTCAAAAACTAATAGCGCAGGCCAAACGATACCCTTCAAAAAGCCCAATACGCCAAGCAAGAATGTAGTGGCGTGGCCTATAAAATATACCCATGCACCAATGAGACCTAATCCATACACTGCCCCTGAAGCACTATTGCGATAAATCACTCTTGGTTTCCGATACACTTTTTCATTCGGGATAGGTTCGGTGGTCATTTTTTCTCCTTATAGCACTATTCTATGCTAAAGATATATACGTTATACAATCGACCAGGGTTGCACAAACAGACATCTGAATCCTAAAGAACAGCGTGCTTACTGACCATACTCCTCGAGATAGCGTTGGTGGGCACGGGCGACTTCCTCAGGCGGAATCTCGTCTGGCTGACCGAGCTGCAGGGCATAGAATACTGTGCGGGCTACATCTTCGACCATCACTGCTGCTTTTACCGCCGCCTCAGGCGTCCTGCCAATGGTGAACACGCCATGGTTTTTCATCAGGATGGCCGGGCTGGATCCGATAGAGCGAAGTATTTCTTGCCCGATTTCGTCCCCACCGATTTTGGCATACGTCCCAACTGGAATTGGACCACCAAACTCATCACAGATAGCTGTCAGAACGACCGGGATAGGCCTGCCAACTGCCGCCCAGGCAGTTGCAAAGGTTGAATGGGTGTGGACGATGCCATTCACATCTGGTCGTTGGCGGTAGACATATACATGGGCAAAGGTGTCAGAGGATGGTTTTAAGTTACCCTCGACGACCTTGCCATCCAAGTTCACTACCACCATGTTTTCCGGAGTCAGTTCGTCATAGGCTACACCGGAGGGTTTAATGACCACCAAACCGGATTCTGGTTCGCGCCCGCTAACGTTACCCGAGGTCCAAGCCACCAAGTTGTTGCGAGGCAGTTCGGCATGCAAACGGCAGATCTCGCTACGCAGTTGATCAAGTAACATGCTTCACCTCGGCTTTGATCTTCTTGAGAGTTTTCATCACGTTGTTCTCACCACGTCCGAAATAATCATGCAAGCGCAGGTAATCAGCGTAGAGTTTTTCGTAAACATTCTGGTACTCTGGGATGGGCTTGAAGGTCTCGACTTTGAGATGTGCCATCGTTTGGGCAGCCTCGTATATGGAATCGTAGCCGCCAGCGGATTTACCTGCTGCCACCGCGCCGAACATGGCGGATCCGAGAGCAGGTGTCTGCTTTGAGACAGTGACCCTGATCTCGCGGCCAGTCACATCAGCGAAGATCTGCATCAGTAATTTGTTCTTCTCCGGCAGACCGCCACAAGCTACCAATTCATGAATCGGTACACCGTTCTGCTGGAAGGTATCCACAATAACGCGTGTGCCATAAGCGGTAGCTTCGATCAGGGCGCGATAGATTTCCTCAGGCTTAGTTGCCAGGGTGGCTCCCAGCAGCAAGCCGGTCAAGTCCACATCCACTAAGACGCTACGGTTGCCATTCCACCAGTCAAGCGCCAGCAGGCCGGATTCGCCGGGCTTTAGCATTGCGGCTTTTTCTTCCAGCAATTGGTGAGTATCGATCTTGCGCTTCCGGGCTTCAGCCTCGTAGGATGCCGGAACACAGTTTTCCACGAACCAGGCAAAGTGGTCACCGACGCAGGACTGCCCGGCTTCGTAGCCGAACAAGCCCGGGATGATTCCATCTTCCACATAGCCACACATGCCGGGGACGACGTGCTCCTCATCACCCAACACCATGTGACAAATGCTTGTACCCATGATCATTACCATCCGTCCGGGTTCAGTAACCGTTGCTGCTGGAACCGCCACATGAGCATCCACATTAGCTATCGCCACCGCTGTGCCGGGCTTCAAGCCGGTCCATGAGGCTGCCTGCTCGGTCAGACCTCCGGCGCGATCACCGATAGGTCGGATATCACGGGTCATTTTTTCATCTACAACGTTTTCCAGCCGCGGGTTAAGCGCCTTGAAGTATGATTTATCAGGGAAGCCATCACGCTTGGACCATATGGCTTTATAACCGGCGGTACAGGAATTGCGGGTTTCTACGCCGGTCAACTGCCAGACGACCCAATCAGCGGCTTCGAGCAGCCGGTCTGCAGCTGCATACACTTCCGGAGCCTCATCTAAAATTTGCAGTACCTTCGAGAAGAACCATTCTGATGAAATCTTACCACCGTAACGGTCTAGCCACTTTTGACCCATCCAGCGGGCAGTCTCGTTGATCTTGTCTGCTTCAGGCTGAGCGGCATGGTGTTTCCACAATTTGACCCAGGCGTGTGGCTGCTTGCGGAACTCCGGCAGGTCGCACAACGGCGTACCATCCTGCATAACCGGCAGCATGGTGCAGGCGGTGAAGTCGATCCCGATGCCGATCACATCTTTCGGTTTAACTTTTGACTGCGTGAGCACCTCTGGAATGGTGCTTTGGAAGGTTCGTATGTAATCCTGGGGATCCTGCAAGGCCCAGTCAGGTTCGAGTCGGATCTCCTCACCTGGGATGGGTAGCTTCTCGTCGATAACACCATGCGAGTAGGGGTAAACGGCTGTAGCAACCTCCCTGCCATCAGCCACATCCACCAGCACCGCCCGTCCCGTTTCAGTGCCAAAATCCACACCGATAGCATATTTCGTCATACGCGCCTCCATTTACGGGGTGATAATGACTTTCAGACCATCTCGTCGAGCAGCAACCGCGAAGGCTTCAGCAGCGTACTCGAGGGAGTATGTGTGTGTGACTAGCGAATGAACATTCACTTTTCCACTCTCCACCAATCGGATGGCACGCGGGTAAGTGAGCTTCATTCTTCGTACAAGTTTGAGGGTCAAGCCCTTACGCCGCGCAAGCGAAGCAGTAAATGAGGTCCGGTCGTCAGATGGGATGCCCACCAGTATCACCTTACCACCCGGACTGGCAGCAGCGACTGCCATCTCAACAGCTGCGTTTTCCCCAGCCGCCTCAAAAACAACATCCAGCCCCCGCCTATCAAAAAGTGACGCTTCCCTGTCACCGAAGCTGTGTTCTACCAAATGGGCTTCATCCACTCCAAAGGCGCGTGCCGCCTCCACGCGATGTGGAAGGATGTCTGTGGCAAGAACCTTACTCGCACCAGCTAGCCGTGCCAGCTGGAGAATTAGCAAACCAATTGGACCGCAGCCAAAGACGCCAACCGTCATGCCGACCTTCAGGTGAGCCAAATCCAGGGCATGCATGGCAATCCCCAACGGTTCCAGCATAGCACCATCCGTATTGGATAATGTCTCTGGAAGTGGGAATAAGCAGCGCCGTGGCCAGGCTATCTGCTCACGCAGAGCACCATCCTGGTCTGTTTGCCCTGCGAAGAGCAGCCTTTCACATAGGTTGGGATCTCCACGTTTGCAATACTCACAAACCCCGCAATTGATAGATGGATCGACCGCAACACGCTCACCTTCATCCGTCAGAGCGCTAAACTCGTGCCCGAGTACCAGTGGTTTCTCCAGACGTTCATCCCCAATCCCTGCTTCGTTGAGCCAGTGCAGGTCCGAGCCACATATCCCTACAGCCATGACACGCAGTAATTTTTCCCCTTCCCTAGGAACCGGGACAGGTTCTTCATGCATGCGTAAATCACCAGGGGCGTGGAGACGAAGAGATTTCATTCGAATTACCTCACAATCAATATATCCGGTCGTTCGATGATCTGACCAGCCACATCAACCTTCACCATCGGCCAGCTTGGAATGCTAGACAGGACCTCAAATCCGTTTCGGCTGATTAAGACCGAATCCTCAGACTTGCTTCCAGTGATGGAGGGGTTCCATGCGTAGACTTGACCAGCGACGACTGTGTCTTTTGAACCAGGAGTGGCTACATATTCGCGCGGCTCGTAACCTGCCGGGCCGCCTTGATGGTGCAATCGCCACTCGTCGGCGTAACCAACCGCAGCATAGGCTTCCTGTGCAATCTTAAAAATCTGGCCAAGCGTACGACCAGGACGCGTGGCAGCAATCATGATAGCATCCACTCGGGCGACCGCCTCCTTTTTGCGACAAATTTCGTCAGGCAACTTGCCAAAGTAAACGAATCGCGTTAGCGAGCAGACCAGTCCCCAGCGGCGACCACAAAGAACCATCATGACATAGTGGTTAAGTTTTTTGTCGGTGGGAAGGGGGTGACGGAAGTTAAAAATGCGTTCGTCCACTGCAATGAGATTGACGGTCACCTGCACGCCGCGGCTCACCGCTTCTCTTGCCAGCAGGCCGGCAATCTCATACTCAGTGTGACCCGGGTGAATGGACCTTGCAGCTGCGTCCATGGCTTGGGCGCATATCTGACCGAGAATCCGGAAGCGTTTAACTTCCTCTTGATTCAGATTCGCTCGTAAATGGGCAATCTCTCCCGATAAATCCAAAGCGCTTGGAAAATAGTCATCCGATCCAAGTTTTAGGCTTTTCGTCAATCCCTGAGTGGTAACCTCCTTTTCAAACCATGGGGTAATTTGAAAATCCCAACTCTGGGCAGTAATTCTTTCTTCTTTTTCCAGGCGCGTCGCTTCAATGTTGTTGGTTATCACATACTGATTATCTCCAGTAACGAGTAAAGAAGCCTCGGCGTTGCTGCGGGCAATGTTCACATAGGCCGAGGCCCCGCCGGTGGCCCAGGCAATGCTGCTAACGCGCCGTAGCAGGATTGCGTCCAGACCATGCCTGACTGCTAGGTCTCTTAGGAGGCTCAATTTTCCTGATACCTCACTCATGGTAACCTCCATTCCCCCCGGCTAGAAACCCTTAGCCAGAAGATAGTACATATCATTCCACTTGAGTTCGTTTTTAAGTTTCCCCAGGTTTGTATCGTTGTCAATCACCAGGAATTCCATGCCTGCGATCTCAGCGAAGTCCTCAAGGTGCTTTGTGGTCACGGACTGACTGAAGCCTGTATGATGAGCCCCACCCGCCAGGATCCAGCCATTTGCTGCAAACTTGAGATTGGGGCGAGGAATCCATACCGCACTGGCAACCGGTAGTTTCGAGAGCGGTTTCTCCGGTTGGACAACATCCACTTCATTGACGATAATCCGGAAGCGATTGCCCAGGTCGATGAGGGTTGCATTGATCGCCGCCCCACTTCTCACATTGAACACCAACCGAACCGGGTCAGCTTTTCCGCCGATCGAAAGTGGGTGAATTTCTAGAGAGGGTTTCTCAGCCGCAATCGATTCACACACTTCAAGCATGTGAGCGCCCATTACCTTTGGACATTGTTCGTCGAAATCATAGGTATAATCTTCCATAAAGGAAGTACCTCCGACGAGTCCGGTGCCTATAATCTTCATTGCCCGAACCAGGGCAGCTGTTTTCCAGTCGCCTTCTGCCCCAAATCCATAGCCATCAGCCATCAAACGTTGCACTGCCAGCCCTGGTAATTGTTCCAAACCGTGCAGGTCTTCAAACGTTGTGGTGAAGGCTTTAAAATGACCATCTTCAAGAAAGTATCGTAACCCCAATTCTATGCGGGCAGCATCACGCAGGGATTGGCGCTGATTGCCGTCAGGGTGCAGCGATTCAGCAACGGTGTAGCTATCATCATATTCTGCCACCAGTCGATCGATTTCCGCCTCCGGAATGGAACTGACGAATTTGACCAGGTCGCCGACACCGTATCCATTCACTGAATACCCCAACCGAATCTGCGCTTCGACCTTGTCACCCTCGGTGACGGCAACTTCGCGCATGTTATCACCGAAGCGGGCAATGCGTGCACCCTGGGCATCATGCCAAGCACTGGCGGCTCGCATCCAGGTTGCGAGGCTGGAACGCACGTCATCATCCTGCCAGAAACCCACAACGACTTTCCGGTTCAATCGCATCCGGCTACCGATGAATCCAAATTCGCGATCGCCATGTGCTGACTGGTTGAGATTCATAAAGTCCATGTCGATGCTCGACCATGGCAGCTCTCGATTGAATTGTGTATGTAAATGCACGAAAGGTTTTTGTAAGGCGCGTAAGCCAGCTATCCACATTTTTGCTGGAGAGAATGTATGCATCCAGGTGATTAGACCAATACATTTTTGAGCGGTATTCGCCTCCCGGCATAATTCTGTAATTGCATCAGGGGTGATCACTACAGGTTTGAAGAGGATCTTGGCAGGCAGTTTTCCCTCTTCATTCAACCAGCGTACCATGTGCTGCGAATGGTCCGCTACTTTCTTAAGAGTTGCCTCACCGTATAAATCCTGGCTTCCGGTCACAAACCATACTTCAAATTCTTTGAGGTCCATCATAAATACCTCCTTTTTGATGTCATTTCATTATCAGCCAATCATCGTAGTCAACTCGAGCCAAAATAATGCCGGGCGATGATCTGCTCTTGATACTCAGGAGCAAGTTCGCAGAAATAGCCGCTCCAACCCCACACACGTACGATTAAGTTCTTATGTTTTTCAGGATGCGCTTTGGCATCCAGCAAAGTTTCAAGGTTCAAACTGTTAAGTTGCAGCTGTTGGCAGCCCAACCGAGCGAAAGTACGTACAAGCATGGCAGTCTTGCGAATCGATTCTGCATCACGAAAAACGGAGTCGGAGAGTTCCATCGTGATCGGTCCACCGTTGCAAATACGCTGATAATCGATCTTCGCAAAAGATTGGAGCATACTGATCGGCCCACGCACGCGCACACCAAGTGAAGGCGAAAGATTGGCACTGAAGGGCTCGCCATGCCGGCGTCCATCCACAGTGGCTGCGACAACGGGTTCGCGCATACCCGCATGGCCGGTGGCCAGCCAAATATAATACATTGCCGAACCCGTGCCCGGACGCAAGATGCCTCCTCGAGGCGTGCGTCCATACCTTTCACAAGCATCAGCCAAATCATCGAATAGTTTTACCATTAGTGTATCGGCGATTGCATCGTTGTTGCCGACTTTTGGACCTTCATTTGCAAGCATGTGGCGTATTGGTTCATAACCATCGAAATTTACCTCAAGGGCGGAGAGCAGATCACCCGAGGAAATACTGCGATCCTCAAATATAAATTGCTTTAGGGCAGCCAGGGCATCCGCAGCATTAGACGCACATGCTCCGTGAACACCGAAATTGTTGTATTTCAACCCGTCAGACAGATCTTTACCTTGTTCAAGACAGCCTTCCATGAACACCGAGTAAAAGGGAGCCGGTGGCAACAATAATCTAGAATAGGCATCACCGAGTTGGTGAATTTGTTCATCGATATTTTCAGAAACCCGGTTTAGGATCCCCTCAAAATCATCCTGGGCAGTGAGACCCACCCGGATGGATTGATCGACCGCTGCTGGAAAAGACACTGCCCCGATGTTGACAACTTCCATCCCGCGACCAGGGATGATAAACTCCCAGCATGCTGCAACTACGTAATCGCGAGCATCTTCGAGGTCGTAACCGTGAGATACAAGAGCGGGGATAACGACATTGTCATTACTATATTGAGGAAAACCTAACCCGATGCGGGTAAGCTCGGTTGCTAAACCAAGCAGATCAAGGTCGGTTTGAGCTGATATGCGTAGGTTGATCTTTGGATCGATCATTGCCAGGTCACGCGAGACCCGCAGGATCATGCGTGTAAGCTCATTCACGGCTGACTCCCCGGTGGGCGTCACTCCACCGAGGGTAAGCGTCTGACCATTGTCACCTTGTTGCACTCCGGGATACAGATCACTATCCTTGTTCAGCGAGATGAAGAACTCTGCTAGTAATTCTTCCGCCGTCTCGACCGTCAGGTTTCCTGCCTGGAGGTCAGAGGATAGAAACGGCCACATATATTGATCGAAACGCCCTAGACCAACATGGTAGTGTCCACTGAGCCAGACCACAGCCTGACAAAGCCTTAGCGATTGCAGAGCTTCTTGGAAAGTGCGAGCGGGGTAAGCAGGGACATGGTCGAGAATATCAGCAATCTCCTCCCTCCCCTTTTCGCGCGCTTTATCTGCATAGCGGGCCGCTAGTTTCAAGACTGCATCGATCGTCTCTACAGCACTGTTAAGAAACTCGACGGCTTTGGGTTCATCCACCAATCGCTCGCGCGTGGCAACTGCGACCTGCTTGCGTCCTAGTAAGCCCTGCGATAATAGCAGATTCCAATCAGCGCAAATATTACTGATTGGTCCAAATTCGTGCAACGTTCGACCGATGGTCAATTGAGCCCATTCCTCCGGTGAATAAATAGGGGGTACGCCGGGTAATGTCCTGGTAAACACGATCCGTTCATCCGGTTCAATGATGACGCGCTCGGCTTCACACTGACGCCGAACCAGGCAAGCCACCCGTCTGGGCCAGGAAAGATGCCTGGTTTCGCATTCTGTAAGAATCTCAATCGGAACATCTTGTCTCAATGAGCGATGTTCGCCAGCCCGCACCCGATTCCGCAAAGTAGTCAATTGTTCATTCATACAACGGTCACCTTAATGCCTGCTTGCTCAAAGAGAGCTATGTTGAGGTTAAGTTCGTGTGTTTCGTCATAATCCGGCTTAAATTCCATCCCGGCGGATCGATATTTCGAACCAGCGGCTTTATTATAGGGCAACAGGTCCACCCGCTGCAATCCGGACAAGTCGCGTAATGTTTGAACAATATCGGCCAAATTCTGGCTGGTATCAGTAACACCCGGCACCAGCGGCACTCTGATCACGAATGGTTTGCCCAGCTCATTCAGGAGATGCAGGTTCCTCAAAATTAGAACATTATCACAACCCGTGTAATGTTGATGCACGATACCATCGATCAATTTAAGATCAAAAAAGACTAGATCGGAACGATTAACGAGGCGACGAAAATCCTGTTCCTGACCGTAACCTGAGGTATCCAATAAAATATGCACGTCATCAAGCAAATCGATAACCTCGGCTACAAAGTCTGCTTGCAGGAGTGGCTCACCACCTGAGAAGGTGAGACCGCCTTCATTATCTCTCAAGATATCAACCTGCTGGTTCAAGAGCGTGGCCAGTTCTATCGCCCTGTACTCTTTTCCAGCAATCCGTTCACCAGCCAGACTCCGAAAGACTTGAGGCTGCCGCGACTGCCCTTCGGGGTTATGGCACCACATGCAAGACATTGGACAACCTTTTAAAAACACGGTCGTACGGATGCCAGGTCCATCATGAATGGCGAATTCTTTGATGTCAAAAATAATACCAGAGGTCATGGTCAATCAAGTATTCCTAGATTGCTCCAAAGAGAATCGAATTCTCATCAACCCTTTTTGAGGATGAGCTCCTTGGCACACAAGGCAGCTGAGGCTGCATCCGGGGCATACCCATCTGCTCCAATGTCGGCTGCATATTTTTCCGTGACCGGCGCGCCGCCAATTATTACCTTCACCCGATCGCGGAGCCCTGCGTCCTTAAGCGAGAGGATGACATTTTTCATGTACGGCATGGTCGTCGTTATGAGTGCGGAACAGGCAACGAGGTCCGGTCGGTGTTCTTTTATAGCAACCACATATTTATCCGGGGATACATCAACGCCAAGATCGACCACTTCAAATCCAGCTCCTTCCAGCATCATACCGACCAGATTCTTACCGATGTCGTGCAAGTCACCCTGCATCGTACCAATGACTACCTTACCGACCGCGTGAACATTGGTGGCAGTCAGATACGGACGCAACAACGCCAGACCGCTTTTCATCGCACGGGCCGAGATCAACATCTCAGGGACAAAGAATTCTCCACATTCAAACCTGCGACCGACTTCCGCCATCGCCGATATTAGGCCATCTTTGAGGATTTGTTCGGGTGGCATATTCTCTGTAAGGGTTCTTTGCACAAGCTCCTGTGCAATATTCATATCGCCATCTATCACACTCTGACGCAGGTCATCAATTATACTCATTCAATCTCTCCTCTTAGTTATCACAATACCCTGGCTGGCCTTGGATCAGCTCGATAAACGCTAGCATGTTCTCATGAGAGACATCACCTTCTACATCATGCGCAGGGGCAAAGATATAGCCTCCCGCCCGCCCCATCTCCAACAGCCGAAGAGTCTCCGCCCGAACGTCCTCTAGGGTTCCATATGGCAATATTTTTTGAGTCGACAAACCACCGTGAAAAATCAATCGACCGCGATACTTCCGGAGAAGGGTGGGCACGTCCATTACCTCAGGCTGGAATGGATTAAAGCAGTTTACACCAATTGCAATGAGATCGTCGAACAACTCATCGACATCTCCACAGGAATGGATGAATATATATCTACCACCCTCATGTACGGCGCGGTACATGCGTTCTAAGACTGGATAGATGAATTTGCGCCATAACTTCGGCCCCATTTGCAGACCGTGCTGTTGACCCCAATCATCCCCAAAATATACCGCATCAATGTCATATTTCAGAGCTTCTTTCAACTGAGCGATGTTGTAATCCGCAATTGTTTGGAACAACTCCTGAACGAACCGGGGATGATCATAGAAGTCCATCAACAAGTTCTGCATGCCGCGCAGGGTCCACGCCCGCTCGTATAGCGAGAAACCGATCTGGAAGACCCGGAAACGGTCTCCATATTTAGCAATGCGCTTGGGGATATCGGCAAAAAAACGTTGGTCGAGTGGATCGGGAAAAGTGTAATGCTCCAGTGTTGGTTCAGAGAGCATACAGCCTTCGACATTACCAATATCCTTATCGATGCTGCGGTCCCAAACCACTCCAAAAACGTCCTGCAAGCGATTGTTTCCCAGATTGGTAAAGAAGCCGACATCACTCCCCAACTTTAAGAGATGATTTTGCAGTGCTACTTCCAAATCGACCTCAGCAAAATACGGTTGCAGTTTCTCACGGGCTTCTTTAGTGAAACCACACGACCAGGGTACATAGGGTGGTTTTCGTCCATCAAGCACCATACGGATGATTTCTCGCTTTGTCATCATGAGGTCCTGAATTACCTGTATTGGTCGAATTCGACTGGCTTCTGTTCGGTTCGTCCCAAATCACGATATTTCATGCCAAGACCCCTTGCGAAAAAGAATGATATGGTGTTTGTCGGATGGTATCGACCATCGCCCAGAAATTCTCAAGGGGCGTATCCAGTTGTAGATTATGCGTTGGTCCGATGAGCAAACCGCCACCCCGTCCGATGGTTTTCATGCGGGTTATTACCTCCTTCTTCACATCATCCGGTGTGCCAAAGGGCATGGTCTGTTGAATATCTATAGAACCCCAGAAGCACAGCTGGTCGTCATAGATCTCCTTTAATTTTTCCGGGTCCATCGCCATCGGCTGAATCGGATTCAACACATCAATACCGATCTCGATCAATTCAGGAATAATCGGGTACACTACACCATCGGTATGATAGGCAATCATGATTTGTGGATTAATTGCCCGTAGCGAGGCAATCAATTCAGCCATTCGCAGTTTGAGATACGTGCGCCACATCTTCGGAGACATCAACATGGAATTCTGCCCCCCCACATCATCGCCCAGCCAGATCATATCGACACCTGATCTGACCAAGTGCTGAGCCACGATCATATGATAATGAAATGGAAAATCCAGCACTCGATTAGCCTTACCTGGGTCGGTGGCCATGTCTACCATTAATTGTTCGTAACCACGCAGAGCCCAAGCTGTTTCAAAAATTGTCGTCGGAGTAACACCAACGATCCAATATTCGCCTTTATAGTCGCGGATCACACGTTTGGCCTCAGTGTATAAGGCGGGGCGATCCGGATTGGGAGCTGAATATGTCTCCAATTCCCGGTCGTCTGCTAATGGATGGCCGAATGGTTCGGTATATTTTCCCTTGCCAAAACGCGTCTGATATTCGATTGTCCTCCAAGTAACTCCCCATTCATCCTGGTAACTATCCACATCTTGATAACCGTTTTGGTAATAACCATTCACCCACCCCACTGAGGTCAATAACATATCTTCGTCCAAGGTGCGTTCAAGTGCATATGTGTTACCACCCCCATGAGGATTATGAAATCCTTGCCTCTTAAGTTTTAGATCAGCCTCGAGACGGGTAGCAAATTCCGGTGTAAAACTGATCTGCATCGGGCAGCGATCGGCTTCTTCATGATTGAGCGCAGTCAAGACACGGTCACGGTGCTTCATCAAGTTCCATCCTTAGGGGGTCGATGATCTTCATCCTTAAAATATGAAGAGTTACACCTGCCATATTGCAGCGCGGTATCAAAAGCCGCGACGATATTCTCCGGCGGAACGAATGCCTGGATGTTGTGCACCGCAGCAAATACAAAGCCTCCACCGGGTGCCAGGTCATCGATGCGATGTTTCACCTCATCGACAACTTCTTGCGGCTTGCCAAATGGCAATACTTGCTGGGTATCAACACCACCACCCCAAAAAACAATATCCCGTCCGAACTCTAGTTTTAGTTCCTTGGTATTCATACCTTTCGCCGAAACCTGGACCGGATTCAGGATATCAAATCCAATCTCGATCAAGTCAGGGATTAATCCGCGTGTCGCCCCGCAGCTATGGTAGAACAGCTTGGCGTCTGTCTTTTTCTTGATCGCTTCAACCAGACGCTTATGCTTCGGTTTGATCACCTTCCGATACAAGTCGGGGCTGATCAGCCAGCCATTTTGCCCAGCTAAGTCATCCCAACAGGTGAAGACCTGAATGTATGGGCCGACCTGATCCAGGTAATTATTACAAGATTCAACATAAATATCGGTGATAGTCTCCATCAAACGATCTGCAAAAGCTGGTTCACTGAGCAGTGCCATCAGAAAATTCTGCAAGCCCATGATCCGGGCTGGTTGTTCAAAGATACCTCCGCCTATCACTGCGCTGCCCACAAGCGCGTAGTCTGTTGTTTCATATAGGGTTTTCGCCTGTAAACCCAATTGCTCGTTGATCTCTGTTGAATCAGGTTGGGGCCAGCGATAGTTGTCCAATGTAGACATCGTCGCTTCTTTAATCGGGAAGTCGACCCAATCAAAATACAATCCACCATTTTTAGGCATATGCAATTTCGAGCCCCAACGGTCAAAGAAGGCATAATACTCGCCTTCTTCGAAAATATTTACCCCGACCGTCGTCGCAGCTGGTAATTGCACCATGCGGAAATCAACCCCAAATCGTTCCATTAATATATCATCAACATAGGGCAACTGCTGCACGTAATCCAGCATCTTGATCTGCTCAACTGGCAACCCAAGATACTGTTTGAGTTCGATGTATGTCTTCTTAACAATCGAACTGACGATCGTCGCCCCCAGGTCGATCGGGACACGATCAGGCTCTTTATGATTGAGGGATTGCATTACTCTTTCTCGGGATGTAATCTCGTTCATATTCACCTGGCTGACACCTCACTGGCTAGCCTTGACATCAAGCCTCTCGGATATATAAGTAAATGTGGTTCGAGTTGACTCCATCATTCGCTCTTTTGCCGAATCGGATAATGTGCTTTACAATTAGGCTGAATAGAGGCCGTATAAAAAGCTTTTCCAGAAGTTTGTTTTTATTAATCACGTTAATCTCACTGCTCGGATGTCAACCCAAGGCAGGTTTATCGAGTGCTGTAACTACGACCCTTGATCCACACACAGCCATCCTGGGATCGCGCGAATATACTGTGCATCAACAAGTGGCCCTCGTAAACGAAGGAAATGGTCAGCCAAAGAAGCAAAATATTTGGATCGCTCTGATTGGCGACTTTCCTCCTTATCAGAGCGTGCTATCCATGGAGATTTCGCCCAAGAAATACGAGTTTGTTGTTGATGAATATGGCAACCATTATGCTGAGTTTGATTTTTCAGGGCAGCCCGCTGGCACAACTCAAATGGTAACGATCGATTATCAGGTAGTCGTAAACGAATTGACATATGATCTGTCAGCCTGCCAGGGGGAACTGTTGGATGATTTCACCCAGCCCGAGCTGCACATCGAATCGGGTAACCCACAAATTGTGGAGCTGGCGAATAATCTCACGCAAGACAAAGACACTGTTTGCCAGCGAGTGCGAGCATTTTATGATTACATCGATAAAAATTTGACCTATACCTCCAATGGAGAGAATTGGGGAGCACAAGCGGCACTCGGGCCCATGGGTTCTGACTGCACGGAATACACTGATCTGATGGTAGCGCTTAGCCGGTCGCAAGGTATTCCAGCGCGCTACTTCGAAGGATTGCTCTTCCTTGACCAGGGAACAGATGCTATCGCTAAAATTGAACATGCCTGGCCGGATGTGTATCTGCCTACAGTCGGTTGGGCCGCATTGGATCCCACTTTGGGACGCGTACCAGCCAACCACGAGACATATTTTGCCCACTATACCCCTGATCATATTATCGTCACGATGGGGGCGAGCCCATCTGTATTGCGCGGTAGCAGCTATTGGACTCATCTTTATTGGCCCGGTAACAGCACCCAGATACGGGTGTTTGGAGAGTGGAAAGTCGAGCTTGCCAACCATGAGGGGCAGTAAACATGATCTCCATTTTTTTCATTATTCCTGTCCCATTGATTAATAAATAGCACTGATCCGCGGTTGAATTACCAGGCTAAATGGTGGATTTATGACAGAGGGGCTAGATTACTCCCCACGCTTGCGAAGATAGGTGTGCATAATTACGGATAGCACGATGATAAATCCATAGATCAACTGGGTCAAAAATCCCGTCAAGCCGACGGCTACCGTCGCCGCATCGATGGAACCGATGATAAAAGTGCCGAGGAACGTCCCCAAGACCGTGCCAGTACCACCAAAGACGGATGTCCCTCCCAGGAAAACCGATGCCAAGGTGTTCAGCAAATAACCGCTACCCATGTTGGGCCAAAAGTAGGCCACGTAAAAACTGGCGATTATACCGGCAAAGGCCGAGACCAAGCCAACTAATATGAAAGCCTGGATGCGAGTTCGCCCGGTATTGACGCCCATCAATTCAGCGCTGTTGATATTGTCGCCAGTCAGGTAGATGTGTGCACCAAATTTATGGCGGTTAAGCAATACCCACACAATAATCGTGATGATGACCAACCAAACCATCTGCATGGGTAAGAAACCACCGATCTTGCCGACCAATAGTGGGTAAAAAAAGGTATGTTTTATATATTCCAAGGGGAAATTCGTCCCTGAGGTGAGTACCAGTACTGCGCCTCGCCAGAAGAATTGCGTACCGATGGTGACTACCAGCGATGGAATGCCCACCTTCACAATGATGATCCCATTGATCCAGCCAATAATGGAACCTGCTACCAAAGCAGCGATGATTGCCAGGCCCACTCGTATGGTCGTGCTACTAGTCGTTTCGCCAATGAAGGCTGTTCCATTGTATGCAAAGGAAAACGCCACCATACCCATGGCCATGATCGATGGAAACGAGAGGTCCATCTCCTTGGCGATCACTATAATGGTCAAGGGAATGGCCATAATGGCAAAGAAGGGTGTTGAGGTCATGAAGGCAGTGTAGATCTGGGGTGATAAAAAGGTGCTGGGGGCTGAAATGATAAATATTAGCCACAGGGCCAGAAAGACACCTAAAATTCCGAGTTGAGCACTATTGGCACGGATATATCTCCTCAAATTAAAGGGAGGTTTATATGGTTGAGTGGTTGCGGGTGCGGAATTGTTGGTTTGAGAATTCATCGTATCCATCCGTTTGTATTCGCTATTTGAAACTGCCGGTTTCTGCAACCCGGACCATCTTGTCCATTAGCTCATTTAAACCGATATTTTTGGTTAAGAATTCACCAGCAACCTTACCGCGGTCGATCACCACCACACGGTCGGCTACATCGTAGACATGAAAGATGTTATGATCGATGAAAATAGCAGATTTGCCTGCTTGCTTAATGCCCTTTACAAAATTAACCAGCTTGGCTGCCTCCTTGAGCGAAAGTCCCATGGTCGGCTCATCAAGAACGATGATATCCGCTTCAAAGAAAAGAGCACGGACGATAGCAACGCCCTGTTTCTCGCCGCCGGAATATTTCCCAACCCGTGAATCCGGACTGATGGCCTGAGAAGTAAAGCCCATGGATTGGGTCATCAGCCGGTGTGTTTCATCTCGCATGCGCTGAATATCCAGGAAACCCATCGAGTTACACAGCTCGCGCCCCAGGAAGATATTGCGCCATAGGGTTTGCAATTCAGCCAGGGCGCGTTCCTGATATACGGTCTCCACGCCTAATTCCCTGGCCCTCGGAACCGTGAGATGATCCACTTTTTGACCATTGAAATAGATCTCACCAGAAGTAGGTCGATAGTAACCTGTAACAATCTTAATCAACGTGGATTTTCCAGCGCCGTTATCACCCAACAGGCCAACAATCTCATTTCGACCCAGCTGAAAGTTGATATTCTCCAGCGCCTTAACTTCTCCAAAGGATTTGGACACGTTTCTAAGTTCGAGGCGGTATTCTTCCATACCCTAACTCCGATCCGATACAGGATTGGCTAGTTATTCAAGTAATACATACTTTTTTGAGAATGGCAAGGGCTAAATGGTAAGGAATTCATCATTAGCCACTTAGCCCTTGCATGTTTTTCTATTGCTTATCCTTCAAAGACAGAAACACCTCAGCAGGTAGAGATCGGTTTTGCTTTAGCGAATTTGCTTTGCTACTAATGGAGCGATGGCATCGACATTGTCTTTACTGATAAAGCCTGCACCAGTATCAATAAGTAAGCCTGAGAAACCGTAGTTATGGGTGAGGCAAATCTGCAGAACGCCGAAGTAGCCTTGCAGGTACTGCTGCTGGTCAATCACCAGCTGCAGCCAGTCACCTTGGATGGCGGTAATGGCATTACCCGACGCATCAAATCCAGCGGCATAAACATCACCCGGCTTCTTGCCGGCGGCTTCCATGAAGCTCTGCACGGTGCCCGTCAGGTTGCCGTGATCGAATACCGCTAGTTTAATATCCGGATTAGCGGACATGATGCCGGTAAAGGTCGGTATACCGGCCGCTGCTTCTGCATTGGTGGCGTTGTCAATCTCCTGGTAGATCACGGTCAGCCCAGCTTCTTCAAGCGCATCTTTTACACCTTTAGTACGCTCACCGCGGCCTGCTTGTGACAACAAACCCCACAAAAAAGCCTTGTCGCCCGATTTCACACCAGAGCGCTTCACAGCTTCCTGACCCAGGGCATGCCCCGCATCATAGAGAATGGCGCCCACGTATCCGAAACCATTGGGGGCATATTTAGCTTCCGCCGTGGCCAGCTGCGTGTTCATGCTGGTCACGATAATACCCTGGGACTCAGCATCGTCAATGAGGGGATCAAAAGCAGCGTCACCTGGATGGCCCATGATGGCAATCCCATCGGGCTTGGTGGCTACAGCTTGCTGGAACTGGGTAATCATTGTTTCAGGAGCCCAGTCGGACCACAAGTATTGCACATCTGCACCCGTATCTTTTGCA